>SKEQ01000061.1_pt1 | contig 136342 bp, 102 predicted proteins | sample 4826751 | NCBI WGS metagenome assembly SKEQ01 (sample SAMN11008805, study PRJNA524170) | human gut metagenome | biome: Human fecal sample; material: Feces; isolation source: fecal sample from pouch patient p44 | host: Homo sapiens | place: Israel: Tel-Aviv | collected 2013-07-11
CAAACGAATTAAAAAATATAAAGAGAAATGGTGTGCATAAAAATACCTACACTCCAAAATGAAATGTAGGTATTTTTGTCGCTTACCTTTAGATATTTCACCTGTCTACTTGACAAGGGGCATATCACCGAGAAACTGAGCGACTACTTTGTGTATACATAAAATCGGACTAACCGTCTATCAGTAGCACCTTTTTTATACTAATTATATTATCATGCTTTAAATAGAATGTCAAAAAATTTTACAGGAAATATTTATGGCAAAAGCAAAAGAGTTACTGTTCACTCCGTTTACAGTAACACGCTTCGCGATGCACAGAAATCATGCTTTGCATGATTTCGCGCCGCAACTCTCGGGTTTTCTGTGAACTTTGTTCACAAAAAACACCTCGCGGAATGTTACCAGTGAACAGTAACGCAAAAGACTATAGTTACAGGAAACTTGTAAAAAAGAACTGTCAAAATGGAAAAATAACCTAAAAATGAAGGAAATAATTGGTAGTAATTACATATTGCAAATAGAGTATGGTGAGATATATTATAAGCACATCAGATGAATTTAATAATAAAAAAGAAATATCTGCTAAAAAATGGAGCTTATCTGTTGAAAACAAAAAAATGGTATGATGAATTCAATATATTTGCAAAACGCTCATGTCTATTGTTAGACAGGATTTTCGTAGTAAATTAAGTGGTGAAAAAGGAGAAAGTATGAACACAGTATTGGAAAAAATTAAAAAAATGGGAATTGTACCGGTTGTAGTAATTGAAAATGAGAAAGATGCAGTGTCGCTGGCAGATGCTCTTTGCAATGGCGGACTTGCCTGCGCAGAGGTAACTTTCAGAACTGCAGCAGCAGGAGAGGCTATCCGTCTTATGAAAGAGGCACACCCAGAGATGCTGGTTGGTGCAGGAACCGTACTCACTGTGGATCAGGTAGACCGTGCTGTTCAGGCAGGTGCTGAATTTATTGTAAGCCCTGGTTTTGACCCGGAAATTGTCGATTACTGTATTGAGAAAAAGATTCCGGTGCTTCCAGGCTGCATTACACCATCTGAAGCTGCACGGGCAGTACGCAGAGGTCTTTCTGTAATCAAATTTTTCCCGGCGGAGCAAGCTGGTGGACTGGCATTTATCAAGGCAATGGCAGCACCGTATACTTCCTTAAGTTTTATGCCAACAGGCGGAATCAATCCGGAGAATGTAAAAAAATATCTGGAATATGACCGCATTTTTGCCTGTGGAGGAAGCTGGATGGTAAAAGGCAAACTGATCACAGAAGGCAGATTTGACGAAATTGAGAAGTTGACCAGAGAAGCTGCAAAAATCGTAGAGGATATAAGAGGATAATAAAATGGGAAAAAAATTTGATATGCTGGCATTAGGTGAAGTGCTTCTTCGTTTATCGCCAGAAGGAAACGAGCGTTTAGCCCAGGGCACCAGATTTGAGAAACAGTTGGGCGGGGCAGAATTAAATGTAGCTGTTGGCGCAGCCAACCTGGGGCTTACTACAGGTATTATCTCCAAGATTCCATCTCATGCCATTGGAAATTATGCGAAAAGGGAGATCAGAAGAAACGGTGTTGACACGGATTACCTGGCTGGAGATGACAGTGCAGATTCCAGACTGGGAATTTACTATTATGAATATGGAGCAGATCCTCGTAAACCGCAGGTGGTTTACGACCGCAAGTATTCTTCTGTGAATAAATTATCTTTAGAAGATTTTCCAGAAGAAATGTATGAAAATACAAGATGCTTCCATACCAGCGGAATCACTCTGGGACTTGGCGGTCCGGTAAGGGAAAATGCTATTGAAATGATGAAAAAATTCAAAGAAAAAGGTGCATTGATCTCATTTGATGTAAATTTCAGGGGGAATTTGTGGACCGGAGATGAGGCAAGAGACTGCATTACAAAGATTTTGCCTATCGTAGACATTTTTTTCTGTTCAGAATCCACAGCTAATCTTACATTTGGAAAAACAGGGGACATAAAAGAAATCCTGAAAAGTTTTTCTGATGAATACGATATCGCTGTGGTTGCAGCAACCCAGAGAATCGTGCATAGTCCAAAGTCTCATACTTTTGGTTCCGTAATTTATGAGAAAAAAACAGACAGCTATTATGAAGAAAAACCTTATGAGAAAATTGAGGTTGTAGATAGAATCGGAAGCGGAGATGCGTATATTTCCGGTTTCTTATACGGATTATTAAAAGAAAATGGAAACTGTCAGGATGCGTTGGAGTATGGAAATGCAGCCAGTGCTATGAAAAATACCGTCAGTGGGGATATGTTATGGACAGACCCTCAGGAAATTCAACAGACAATCGAGATGCATCATAGTATAGGACAGGATTTTGAAATGAAGCGTTAGATAGCCAGTAGAGCGTGTTTGAAAAATCATTCCCGCAATCTGCACGCCCCACTTTGCGGTATATCCAGAGCAGGAAAAGATTAATTACGCTTTAAAGCAGCCGGAACACCTGCTCGGCAGTGGCTGTCATATTGTTTTTTGCAGTGGCAGGATCCATAGCCTCCGCAAGTGTGCAGACATTTCGTAAAATTGGGAAAAAAGCATCAATTCCCTCTTTATTGCAGGCGGCTGCTTCCTTTGTGACACTTCCGGCAAATGCGATAACCTTTGCATAGTGTTTTTTTGCCAGCTTCGCTACGCCTACAGGGGCTTTTCCCATGGCTGTCTGAAAATCCAGGCGGCCTTCACCGGTGACTACCACGTCTGCATCAGAAAGTTCCTGTTCCAGTCCTACAGCACTCAAAATCAGTTCGATACCAGGCGTCAGCGTTGCCCCCAGGTAGGAGAGAAAGGCGAAGCCAAGCCCTCCGGCAGCACCGGCACCAGGGGTGTTGCAGTAATCCGTTCCCAGAGCTTGGGAAGTGATTTGCGCAAAATGTGCCATATCTTCATCTAATTGCTTTTTCTGATTTTCTGTCACACCTTTTTGCGGACCGTAAACATATGTGGAACCAATTTCACCGCAAAGAGGGTTATTCACATCGCATGCCACCTGAATATGAGCTTCTCTTAAAAGCGGATTCAGGCCGGAAATGTCGATTCTGGAAACCTTCGCCAGTGCCTGTCCGCCTTCGCCTGCATCCACATCATTTTCATCCAAAAAACGTACGCCAAGAGCTTTTAACATACCGATGCCGCCGTCGTTGGTGGCGCTTCCGCCGATTCCAATGATAAAATTGCGGCAACCCTTCTGGAGGGCATGGTTTATCATTTCGCCCACACCGTAGCTGGTAGCAAGAAGAGGATCCTTTGTATCATCTGGAACCAGTGTGATTCCGGCAGCGGAAGCCATTTCCATAACAGCGGTATTGCTGTCTTTCAAATATCCATAATAAGCATTGACTGGAGCATGCATAGGTCCGGTGACGGTCAGATCGATCCGCTCTCCGTTCATGCCTTCGATCAAGGCATCAGTAGTTCCCTCTCCGCCGTCTGCGAGAGGTTTTACCACGATCCTGGCATCCGGCTTTGCCCGAAGAACTCCTTCCTTGATAGCCATTCCGGCCTCTATTGAGCTTAAGCTTCCTTTTAAAGAATCAATTGCAATGACAACTTTCATATGAAAAAATCCCCCAAAAAAATAAATGGTAAAATATGTTGCGAAAAGATTTTCAATCTTATGTCTGTTTAAAGGATAGACCGCCTGGTTTGTGGAGTCAAGTAGAAAAAAGCAAGAATTTTTGCATGGAGTTTTTATCAGATAATGATAAAATAGTAATATCTGTCTAGAAGGGAAAATATACATGGGAGGTTAAGACAATGAAGATAAAAACAGTTGCAGTTTTTGGCGCAGGTGCGGTTGGGTCTTATGTGATATGGGGGCTTTCCAGGCGGAAGGATATCCGGCTGGGAGTTCTTGCAGAGGGTAAGCGTGCGGAGAAATTGAAAAAAGGCTGCACGATCAATGATGAGGTTTATCATCCAGAAGTATGGACACCTCAGGAAGCAAAAGGGGTAGACCTGCTGATCGTGTCTTTGAAATATGGAGCGCTGCCAGGTGCAATGGACAGCATCCGCCAGGTTACAGGAGAGAATACCACGGTCATGAGTCTTATGAACGGCGTGGACAGTGAGAAATTGATTTCCGATGAAATTGGAGCTTCCCATGTGATCTATTCGGTAATAAAAGTTGCTTCCCATAAAGAGGAAAATGGATATTGTTTTAACCCGGAAACCACCATTGGCATTATTTTCGGAGAGCCTTGCGTACCCTATGACAGTGAACGTGTGCAGGCCATTGAGGCTCTTTTTGCAGATACCGGACTGCATTATCGCTCTACAGAATATATCAGGGAAGAAATGTGGAGCAAATTCCGGCTGAATGTATGCAATAATCTGCCCCAGGCAATTTTAGGGGCAGGAGTTGGCTGTTACCAGAACAGCGTTCATATGAAAGCAATCAGCGACGGACTTAGAAGAGAGTTGGAGGCCATTGCTTCTGCAAAAGGAATCGATATAAGTAAGGCTGCTGCATCCTCTGGACATGGAAGTGCCGTTCCTCCATCAGCCAGATATTCCACACTGCAGGATCTGGATGCGGGACGCCATACGGAGATTGATATGTTCTCAGGCGCGTTGGTCCGCATGGGGCGGGAACTTGGGATTCCTACGCCGTATAATGAATATACCTACCATATGATAAAAGCTTTGGAAGAGAAAAATGATGGGAAGTTTGACTATAGCAAAGAGGATGGAGAAGTAACCTGTTCCAGGTAAAGAATTACGGCTATTGAGAGGCGCAAAAATGAACAATAAATGGCTTGATTTTGCAATCCGTATTCAAAGCATCGGCTGCACTCTCTTGTATCCACAGAGGCGGCTGGAGTCGAGAAAGCACATGAAGAAAAATGACGACATTATTGCATTTGTTAAAACAAAATGTTCGTAGTTTTTTGAGTGATTATAGAAGAATGGAAGAGACTGGAAATTTGAATTCTGGTCTCTTTTTTTATATCTTCAAATCTGTAACAAGGTGTAAATATTTAGATATGCTCATAGAAGGGAGAATTGGAACCAGAGCAGGTTCGGAACATTATGGACAGCATGATAAGAAAATTGTATGACATGGAACTGGAAGAACAGGGACGGAGCGACTGGCAGAATGGAAGCATTGCAGAAGAGGGGAAAAGATATCTGAAAGAACATTTTTTGCTGGATATTTCAGAATATGATGTGATCATAGGATATCGGGCGGATGATTCTTATTTTTCGTTTGCACAGGATTTTGTGGCAGGGGTAATCTCGTTACAGAAGCTTTCGGAAGCTATGCAGCTTGGGAAACTTGGTGAGCAGATTGTGTTGAAAAGTCCGCAGGCATTTGAAAAAATCCAATATGTAAAAAGTGAACCGGTTGACATGCAGGCGTACTATATAAAGAAAATAGAGCGGGAGCGTGCCGCCAGAAAAGAATATCGAATGAGTAAACGACAGAAAGCAGATTTAAACGAACTGTTTATATTGGATATTATGCGAGAGGAAATGGAAAATGATGATCCACGCTTATTCTGAAGATTATTTGAATAATGCACAAAAAACACTTGGAGATATGATGGATTATGCGGTAAATACGTATGAGTTTTCTCCGAATCAGTTTTATGAGATGTTTCTGGTATCGGATGTGTCAATGCAGTTTCAGACAGGAAATCCGACTTATGTGGCAGGAAAGACCGGGTGTGAACTGGTAAAAGAAGTAATTCGGAAATCAGGTCTGTTGATTCCAGAACTGGAAGATGAAATGTATCTGGATAAATCTCCGGAGTACTGGTGTGGTTGGGCACTGGCCTATTATCAATGGTACACAGGGCGAAGCTTCATGAAAATCTATCATGCGGTCTCAATCGAAGAGATTTTAAACATGTATCCAGTTTATCACGAAATGGATATTTCCAGATTTGTAGAAACCATAAATGAAAAATGGGATCAGTACTATGTGGAAACCAATTTGAAGCGGCTTCGGATGTTATCCGGTCTGTCCCAGAGCGAGCTGGCAAAGAGGAGTGGTGTGGCACTTCGTCAGATCCAGCTTTTTGAACAGCGTCAGAGGGATATCAACCATACAAGGGCGATTGATGTGTTAAGTCTGGCAAGAGAAATCGGCTGTAAAAGTGAAGAACTGCTGGAAATTTAAAAGATGTAGTAATACGAAAAAAGGGGATGTGAAATAAGTCCCCGCGCCGCAACTCTCGGGTTTTCTGTGAACTTTGTTCACAAAAAACACCTCGCGGAATGTTACCAGTGAATCAATGGTATTTAGATAATGCAAACAATACTTGATGAAATTCCATGTTAAACGATGCTGTAGGCTTCAAACATAGTTGAAAGCTTGATTGCCAGTAAATAAACTATTTATTTTCAACGACAAATAAGATGATGTGATTTTATTAAAAGGAAGAGTTTCGCCGGCGGATATGAATATGGCGGTAGAGGAAGCAAGAAAGTTTACACTGGATATATGTGAACAGTTTTGGTAAGGTGAAAGATTTAATTATTTAAAGTTTTTGACTTTAAACCCTAAAAGTACTTGCGTTTAAGGGTTAATATGGGCTATACTATTATGGTATCTGTCCGGGAATCAGGCTGTTGTAGATGACGTGAGCAGCATGTATCCCGGATGTTGTGAGTATGGAAGAGGGTTTAAAGTATGATAGTTACTCTGATTGAGAAAGTATATAGTTTTCTGTGGGGAGATCTGGTGCAGATTCCACTGCCGGGCGGCAGCACTCTGGGGATTTCGCTTCTGATTATATTACTGATTCCTACAGGAATTTATTTTACGGTTCGGACGCGTTTTCTGCCGATTCGCCTGTTCCCGGATATGGTGCAGGCACTGGTTGAGAAGAAACAAGAAAAAAACAGTCTGTCTTCATTTCAGACACTGATCGTTTCGACGGCAACTCGTGTCGGTATGGGAAATCTGGTCGGTGTTGTTGCGGCAATTTCGGCAGGCGGCGCCGGTGCGGTTTTCTGGATGTGGGTGACGGCAATTATCGGTTCATCAACAGCTTTTATTGAAGCGACACTGGCACAGCTTTATAAAGAAAAAGATCCGCTGTACGGAGGTTACCGCGGCGGTCCGGCGTATTATATTCATGCATATGTAGAAGAAAAACAGAAGAAAAAGAGAAACAAAGTGGTGATTTCTGTGTTGTTTGCAATCTCCGGTCTGATCTGCTGGTGCGGTATCAGTCAAGTGATCAGCAATTCTGTTGTTTCTTCATTTAAAAATGCATTTTCCATTCCGCCGATCTATATGACGGTAGTACTTGTTGCTGTGGCTGCTGTGATAGTGCTTCGTAAAGATGCGACAGTTAAGATCCTGGATATGGTAGTGCCGGTCATGGCGGTATGCTATTTTGCAATCACGATTCTGATCATTGTGATGAATCTTGGAAGTTTGCCGGGTGTTTTTGCAAGAATTTTTGAGGAAGCATTTGGATTCCGACAGGCAGCAGCCGGCGGTTTTGGCGCAGTCCTAATGAATGGAATCAAACGTGGACTGTTTTCGAATGAAGCAGGTTCCGGATCTGCTCCGTGTGCGGCAGCAGCGGCAGAATGTGACCAGCCGGTCAAAGCCGGATTGGTACAGGCGCTCGGGGTATTTGTGGATACGATCGTGATCTGCAGCTGTACAGCATTTATCATGCTGCTTGCGCCGGAAGAAAAAGTTACAGGACTTTCCGGAATGGATCTTCTGCAGACAGCAATGGAACATCATCTTGGCCGTTTTGGTGTGATCTTTATTGCGGCGACGCTGTTTTTATTCAGTTTTTCGACGTTTCTGGGCATCCTTTTTTATGCGAGATGCAATGTTGCATATCTTTTCGGAGATAACTGGGCTTCACAGACTGCATACAAAGTACTGGCGCTTGTGATGCTGTTCATCGGCGGCCTTGCAGCATATACATTTGTGTGGGATCTTGGTGATGTTGGAATCGGACTGATGACGATCTTTAATATCATCATTCTTTACCCACAGGGTGAGAAGGCTCTGAAAGAACTGAAAGAATACGAAAAAGAAAAAAGAAAATGAAAAACACAAAGAGGAAGCATTTGAAACTATGTCTGTTGTTATTGTTTATGGTTCTGGGATGTTTTGCGATAACCAATGTCAGGACGACAACGGTGCAGGCATCATCGCGGACGTTCAAATCAAATGGCAGAACCTATATGGAAAAGCATAATGACAATACACTTAATACGGTATTGTATCAAAAAGTTTCCGGACGTTACAAACAGGTTGCGAAATCGTCAAGATATCTCATCTACAGATTTTCTTATGGAAAGAAATTGTATTTTTCAAGTGCTGACGATGAAGGAACAGGTATTACCTGCACATATACGAAAGGCAAAAATGGATTTAAACTTGAACGAAGCAAGATGGTACTGACAGAACGCAGTGGAAGATATGCAGTCGGATATATCTGTATGATCGTGTATACAATTTTATGATCCCGTTTGTGGATGTTGTTTACGACGGGGATGATTATGAATTTGAAATTTCCCTTGAGCCAAAGGATCCGTGCTGCTTTGGATTTAAAGTAGTATATCATAACGGTTCATTTTTACTCCTGCAGAATATTGAGTCAATAGACATCTCCTGTGTCCCGGGAATGGAATATATTGAAAACGATGAAGAACTGTATGACCGTGAACCGTTTACGGTAGAAGTTGGAAATACAGAAGACATTGATAAAATCGCAGATATTCTCCGTGAGCTTGGAGACCATTATCTGGAAGAAGATGTAGCATCTATTCCGTTATCACTCACTGCTTATATGAAAGTCACATCTTTTAATCCAGTTGTATATGAAGTTTGCTACATGGATAAAGAAAGAAAACAGAGGACAGTAGAAGAGGAGAAACTTCGAAAAGAAGCAGTACAGGAACTTCTGATATACCAGGGGTAATTTTCGAACATTTTTTGGGGATGTGAAAAAACTCAATCGAGTTTTTTCACATCCCCTTTTTTCACGTTCAAATATATCAGAGAAAGGAGCTATGCCAATGGATTTTTCATGGGAGCTGTTATTCGAGCTGCTGGGTAAGGTTGCAGATACAATCGGTAATGTTCTCGGCGGTACAAAGAAAGATTAAATTAAGGTAAATGCAAACAGGAGGTGATGAAACGTGGGAAAACCTACGGTAATGCAGGAGGTACGGCAACTCTATTGTATTTATAAGATACAGCTAAGAGAAAGGAAAGCACCTGTATATCAGCAGATCAGCGGTACAGGGCAAAGGCGCTGGAGAATGATAAAAGAGGCTGAACGCTATCTGGACTATGCGCGGGTTGATTGGGAGTATAGGAAATGAGCTAAAAGTGATGGAGAAGAGAACAAAAAATATTTTCGAGTAAAGATCAATCGAATACCACCATATTACCCTATAAACGCAGCTTACGACTTTGAAGAGGATGTGAGGGCTTACTCAGACAAGGTAGCAGAAAATAAAGTAAAAGGGCAGTATAAGAAATGTTACGGAAGCCATGTTATAGAAAAAGTTATAGAAGTGTCTAAGGCTGATTTCCGTGGAGACAAAAAAGTTGTGATGTAAGAGAAGAAGAGAAAATTCTATGTTCAATTACTACTGGGGATGTCGAAATGAGGTATTAATTGACATCCCCTTTTGGGGTGCTAGAACAAATGAAGAATTCTAAAATTTATGAATGGAATTGACTAAGAAGTTGAAAGTATAGACATTAAATGATATAATTTTCATATATAACAACAGGAGGTGCGTATTATGTTTGCTATGCAGGAAACTATCAGACCATCAGCGGATTTAAGAAATCATTATAATGAAATCTCAAAGCAGTGCCGTGAGGGAAAAGAAGCTGTTATCATAACTGTAAATGGAAGAGGCGATACAGTGTCTCTGTCCTATGAAGAGTACAAGAACATGAAATCAAGAATAGAATTGCTTGAAATCCTTACTGAAGCAGAAGATGATGTAAAGAATGGTCGCGTTGCGCCAATCAGTGAAACTTTTGATGATTTACGTGCTATGCTGCAGGAGGGCTGAGTTTGAAATACAATGTTGTTCGTACTGATACCGCAGATGCTGGTCTGCGAAAGATTGTATTATATATTGCACAAAATTTCGGCAATGATGTGGCACTGAAAAAGTTAGACGAAATAGAAGATCGTATACGACAGCTGGGAGAAAATCCAGATCTTGGAATTGATCCAAGATACCTGGTATTAAAGCGTCAGGGCTATAAGGTATTGATTCTTGAAAAAGACTTTGTATTTTATAGAGTTAATGAAGCCCGAAAGGAAGTTATTATATATGCTGTCGTAGACCAGAGACAGGATTATTTGAACATTATCCGAGGGCTGTGAGGCAAACGCCGAAATATAACTGACCAAGTAAGTCAATTAAGGTTCGCCTTCGGACAGAAGAATAAGCGGTGGGAGTACTAAAATGGATTTGTGCACTTGAAGCGTGGAAACTGTCTTGATTATGAGACGAAAATATCACAAAAGTAAACATAATTTTTTGTGCAAAAGGTAGAAAAAGTAGAATTTTGTCGATTTTTAGCCGATTTTCTTCATTTTTCCTGTTTTCAGCACCTTTTGGCAGCAACGTCATTTTAAATTGACCTATAATCGTTCCCAAATTGACCTATCACATCTGAAAACCACCGAAAATGTAGTAAAAATCAGTAAGCCAAATAAGGAAAAAATCGCCTTTCAGAGCCACGAAAAAGCGTTTCAGAAAAAATTTTAAAAGTCCTGCAAAGCCAGTAAATACGCGGCTTCCGGAAATTTCATAATACGAAAAAAGCACCTCATCTGAGGTGCTCCACTTAGCAGGGCTACAAGGATTCGAACCTTGAAATGACGGAGTCAGAGTCCGTTGCCTTACCATTTGGCGATAGCCCTATGTGTTTTAGCAAGTCGTTTCTCGCTTGCGACATGTTGTATTATATATCAATGCATATATAAAAGTCAACCCCTTTTTTCGAATTTTTTTAAAAATTTATTCAATTTCTGTGAAGCCTTGATTTTTCGGGGAAAAATTAAGATTTCGCTTTTCTTTTTCCTGTGCATTTTGAGATGAATGTGTTATAATCAAGCAAAATATACGGAATCGCATAGGTCGCTGGCGGGAAGCTTTTGGAGTTTTTTTCGACACACTCTAAGGTAGTAGTGCCAGAAACTTTTTTACTTTATAAGAAATTACTTCGCTTTGTTCCTGTGAGTCTATGGTTACCGTATAAAATTTTTATAATTAAACAGCCTGTCTGGAGCCTGTTGAAAATTATTCAGGTAATTGGTTCTCAGACTGGCCTCATTAATAAGGAGAATAAACATGAGAGCAAATAACCTGACTCTGCTCACGGATCTCTATGAACTTACCATGATGCAGGGGTATTTTAAGAACCCAACTGACCAGACTGTCGTATTCGACATGTTTTACCGTGATAACCCATGCGGAGGCGGTTTTGCTATCTGTGCAGGACTGGAGCAGGTAATTGAATATATTGAGAATCTGAGATTTACAGACGCAGACATTGAATATCTTCGCGGTCTTTCCATTTTTGAGGAAGATTTTCTGGAATATCTTCGCTCTTTCCATTTTACCGGAGACATTTATGCCATCCCGGAAGGCACTGTTATTTTCCCTAGAGAGCCAATGGTGAAAGTGGTAGCACCGATTATGGAAGCTCAGCTTGTGGAAACTGCGATTTTGAACATTATGAACCATCAGAGCCTGATTGCTACTAAGGCAGCACGTGTCTGCTATGCGGCGAAAGGTGACGGAATCATGGAGTTCGGTCTTCGCCGTGCCCAGGGACCGGATGCCGGTATTTTTGGAGCCCGTGCAGCTGTGATCGGTGGTTGTGTCGGAACATCCTGTGTGCTTACTGGTCAGATGTTTGACGTGCCAGTGCTTGGAACCCATGCACATTCCTGGATCATGAGCTTCCCGGATGAGTATACTGCATTCAAGACATACGCAAGAATGTACCCGGATGCATGTATCCTTCTGGTAGACACTTACGACGTGCTGAAATCCGGTGTTCCCAATGCAATCCGTGTATTTGAGGAAATGCGGGAGGAGGGAATCCAGCTGAAAAAATATGGTATCCGTATCGACAGCGGTGACCTTGCTTACCTTTCCAAAGAGGCATATAAAATGTTATCGGCAGCTGGTTTTGATGATGCGACCATTTCTGCATCCAGTGACCTTGACGAATATCTGATTGAGAGCCTGAAAGCCCAGGATGCCAAGATCAATTCCTGGGGCGTTGGAACACGTCTGATCACTTCCAATGATAACCCGGCATTTGGTGGTGTATACAAGCTGGCAGCAGTGAAAAATCCTGAGACAGGTGAATTTGTTCCGAAGATCAAGCTTTCTGAGAACACCGCTAAGGTAACAAACCCTGGAAATAAGACAGTATATCGTATTTACAGCAAGTCCACAGGCAAGATTAAAGCTGATTTGATCTGTCTTGCTGATGAGAAGCTGAACCCAGATGAAACTATGGTAGTATTTGACCCGGTTGACACCTGGAAAAAAACTAAGATTCTGGGCGGCACTTACGAGGTTCGTGAGCTTCTGGTTCCGGTTATTAAGGAGGGAAAACGCGTTTATACGTCTCCGTCAGTAATGGAACTTCGCGCAATCTGCCAGAAGGAACAGAGCACTCTCTGGGACGAGTCCAGACGATTCTCCAACCCACAGAAGGTTTATGTGGATCTTTCTCCGAAGCTTTTTGAGGTGAAGAGAGAGCTGATTGAGGAGATGAGCCGTAAGGATCTGGAGTTTGAGGAAGAGTAATTTAATAAGAAAATAAATGGGGCGATGTATCAGCGGAAACGATACATTCGCCCCATTTTTTGTTGAAATTAACCAGAAAAGTGCAGAAAAAAACATAGTGTACAGAATGTAAAAATGGTAAACTGTAGGAAAGGAAATTTTTTACAGGAGGAGTGTATGAAAAAAAGAAAATCCATTGGTCTGTGGGTGGGAATCTGTCTTCTGTTTCTGGGAATATTTGGCAGTGTAAATGTTTTTGCCGCAGTGACAGAGGGAGAAGCTGGGGAAACACTTACTGGGGAGTATGCAGTGATTATTAATACAGATACATCTGATTCGAGGAGCGCAGGCACACTGATCTTTGATGACAGTGGAAGTACTGCGTCAGTTTCAAGTGGAAGTGAGCTTCCCGCAGCTCAAAGCCTGGCCGGGCTGAATGCAGGGAGCACCGGCTCAGTCACTGCGCTGAATGAAAAAAGCGCCATTTCGTCCACTGCGTCGGCAGATGAGACTGACGATGGTATATCTGTTCAGGCGGCGACTACCACTTATGCAATAGGAGAAGAAAAATATATTTACAGAAGCAATGGCAGCGGCAAGACCTATATATGCATTGGGATTGGTGAACATTGTTATATCTGGATGGACAAAAATATGAAAGCGGATTATGATGCCGCTGGAAAAACATCTCTCATAGCATCAGACATGGCGAGTATTTATGACAGACAGCCCTATCAAATCCTGAAAACACTGGCAGGAGGCGATCTTCCCTGGGAAGATGGATCCGGCAAGCTCTCTATTGTGCTGGAAACCTTAAGCGGCGCAAGTGGTCAGTTTCAGTATGATGAGGGAATTACAGCAATTCATATCAACACTCCGGCGGCAGCATCCTATGTCTCCGGTGAAATGACCAGAAGAAACGGTCTGCTGGTTCACGAGGGACAGCACGCAGTATTCTGGCTGAAAACAAAATTCAATGCCTCCGAGAAATATATGTGGATAAACGAAGGTCTTGCAGTAACGGTCATGGATTATCTGTGGGGCGGTACGGACACAAATGGCTGGATGAACGGAATTGCAGGAAGTACCGCTATTCGTAACGGCTCTTCCTTGATGTATAAGAGTTATCGCGATGATATTGCCCAGGACTATGGAATGCCATACCTGTTTGTCAGATACGTAATTGACCGTATGGCAGGAAGCTATGAGCCTATGGCTGTGTTGCCGAGATTTTATACAGTAGATGCTTCCTCCCTTACCTGTGAAGCTTATCTGGAGAAGGTAACAGGAATTCCGTTTAAAACACTTCTTTCAGATTTTTATACAGCTGTGGCAGCAGGAGAAGCTTCTGGTGTATACAGTTTTCCAGGTGATCGGATAGCTGCAAAAAAGGCATCTGCATTTCCGGTATTTTCCGGCGACAGTGGCTCAAAATATTCCATTCCGGCAGCTTCCGCGATCCTTGTGAAACTGAAGGATGGAAAATTTACAGTCCCATCTGATGGGGAAAGCGGAATTGTTTATCGTGTAATAGGAAAACGGACTTCATCTGTGAAACCGGCTGGCGGAAATGGTACAAGCAGCAGTCCTTATCAGATTGATTCTCTGGATGATCTGAATTTGATCGAGGAAAATCAGGGCGCATATTATCAGCTGACCTCAGATATTCAGACACAGGGAAGAATTAATTTTACCATCTCTTATTTTGGTGGAACGCTGGACGGAAACGGACATACGATCTATGGACTGAAGAAGCCTCTGATAGCCATGAATCAGGGAAAAATCAGGAATCTGCGCGTAGCTGCAGATTTTGATGATGATATGCAGAACGTGCAGGGCGTCATCACACAGTACAATGAAGGAAATATTGAAGACTGTATGGTGACAGGAACAATCAACGGATATATGGGCGGAAACGGAGCTGTTGTATATCCGGAATTTGGCGGAATTGCAGGTGAAAATGCACTTGCCGGAATTATTTTTGGCTGTACATCAAAGCTGAATGTTAATTTGACAATGGCTCCTATGAAAAGCTGGGTAGGTGGAATTGCAGGTCTGAACATTGGTACTATAAGCAAGTGTGTCAGTACCGGTACGATTAGTGTTATCCAGACAAACGGAAACGAATATCCGGTCTATGTGGGCGGAATTACGGGAGAAATCCAGAAGTTTGGGGGCATGGGCGGTGTGCTCAAAGAATGCCTTCATGCAGGAAAAATCACAGTATCTGCGACAAACAACTGTGTAGGACAGATGTGCGGAACTGCTGCTGATAATGTACTCAGCTCTTCTTACGGTTTAAGCGGACATGTGCTGAACTGTTATGGAAAGAGTGGAGAGGGGAATCTTGTCGGCGGAACTGCTGCTTCCATTGGATCAGGTGGACTTCTTACAGAGGCACAGATGAAAGATTCCAAATCTTACGTGGGTTGGGAGTTTGGAACTGACTGGAAGATTTCAGAGGATGGTTTGCCAGAGCGGGTGGAGAATCCGGAGATTACTTCATTGGAGGTAAAAAACAACTGGACTTCCTGTTACGTGGGAGAAAAACCGTGGTATTGGGGCAGGCTTTTGATAAATGGTACAACTTATTCTGAGATTAAAGCCGATATGATAAGCGGATTTGACAGTTCTGCTGAAGGAACTACTCATGTTTATGTAGAATATAAGGGAAAACAGGTTGTCTATTCAATGGAAGTTGTCGCGCCGAAAACCAGTGATATCAGCAGTATTGTAATATCAGGACAGCCGAAGAAATCTTATGTGGAAGGAGATGTATTCAATCCATCCAGAGCCAGTATGTATGCAACGATTGGTGGCCGTGCAGCTTATATTTACAGTGGATTTACCTATGACAAAACAGGCCCACTGAAAACCTCGGATACTCAGGTTACTTTTGATTACTTCGGAGCAAAAATACCGTGGGCGATTACGGTTGCAGCGAATGCACCAGCAGCTTTGACTATGCTTGCAGCTCCTGATAAACTGAATTATGTAGCTGGAGATAAACTCAATCTGACTGGAGTGAAGCTTCAGATTACATATAGCAATGGAAAAGTATCGCCGGTTATTACAGGGGCTGATCTGAATACTTATGGAATACATTTGGCGCTTGGAAGTGGAAGCGGTTCATCGGCAATTGTTGATAATGGCAGAATAATAGAGTCATCAGATAATGGAAAAGATCTTATTGCTTATGCGTCTGATAAGCTGCCGGGAGAATATGGTGCCGTGATCGCTGTGCTTGGAATAATGAGCGTAACAGAACCATTGGCGATTACAGATACTGAGCTGTACGCGGTTACAGGAACTGGAAAAGAGCAGTGGATATATTCAGGCTTTGTTACAGGTGGAAGTGGTAAGTATGAAACTCAGGTTGTTTCTGAGAATTTACCGGCTGGTTTAACTGTTTTTGCGGTTCCTGGCGGAGGCTCTTATGGAAGTAAATATTTTACTTTTTCCGGGACTGTCACTGCACCAGTGGGAATTTATGAGTCACAGTATAAAATTGTGGATACAGGAACAAAGGCAGTTTTGCCAGTTACAATAAAAATTATAGTTACGGCTTCTAATGAGGCAAGATTTTATAGTTTTGTACTTAACAAGGCGTTTAATTCCCAGTTAAAAGAGGATGTTGTTGGGGAAATTGATAATGAGAACCGTAAGATTACGCTGCGGTTGCCAAAAGGAACTAATGTTACCAGGCTGGCACCGAATATTGATTATGGTTCTGGTACAGGAACAGCGGTGGCAGATGAGTTTACCAGTGGAAGATCTCATGATTTTACAAATCCGGTACAGTATGTTCTGACAGCGCCAGATGGCGTAACGAAGATAACCTATACGGTTACAGTTGTTTTTTATGATGAAACGCAGGGTGGTTCCGGGGAAACTGAGCATACGCATACCTGGGATGCCGGAGTTATAACGAAAGAGGCTACCACTTCGAGTACAGGAATTAAGACATATACCTGTACTGTGTGCCAGAGCAAACGCGAAGAGGAAATTCCGAAGTTGGTTGTTTTACCGACGAATACGCCGGTGCCAACGAACACGCCAGTGCTAACGGCAACGCCAACGAATACGCCAGTGCCGACGGCGACACCGACGAACACACCGGTACCAACGGCAACGCCGACGAACACGCCGGTGCCAACGGCAACGCCTACAAATACGCCAGTGCCAACGGCGACACCGACGAACACACCGGTACCAACGGCAACGCCTACGAATATGCCGGCGCCAACGGCGACACCGACAAACACGCCAGTGCCAAAGGCAACGCCTACGAATACGCCGGTGCCAACGGCAACGCCGACAAATACACCGGTGCCAACAGCAACGCCGACGAATACGCCGGTGCCAACGGTAACGCCTACGAATACGCCGGTGCCGACGGCAACGCCAACGAATACGCCAGTGCCAACGGCGACACCGACAAACACACCGGTGCCAACGGCAACGCCAACGAATATGCCGGCGCCAACGGCGACACCGACAAACACGCCGGTGCCAACGGCGACACCGACGAATACGCCGGTGCCAACTGAAACGCCGACGAACACGCCAGTGCCGACGAACACACCGGTACCAACGGCAATGCCAACAAACACGCCAGTGCCAACGGCGACGCCGACAAATGCGCCGGTGCCAACGGCGACGCCGACAAACATGCCGGTGCCAACGGCGACGCCTACAAACACGCCGGTGCCAACGGCAACGCCAATGAACACACCGGTGCCAACAGCAACGCCAACGAATACGCCGGTGCCAACAAACACGCCAGTACCAACGGCAACGCCGACGAACACGCCAGAGCCGACGAATACGCCATTGCCAACGGCAACGCCAACGAATACGCCAGTGCCGATGAATACACCGGTACCAACGGCAACGCCGACAAACACACCTGCGCCGACTGGATATAAAGTGGGCACAACAGTGAAACATCCAGCGACAAACGGATATTATAAAGTTACCGCCACCGACACAGTAGAGTATATAAAACCGATAAAGAAAAAAGTAAGCACTGTCACAATTCCAGACAGCGTAAATCTAAAGGGCGCGAATTACAAAGTAACCTCAATAGCCTCCAAAGCATTCAAGAGCAATAAATACCTGAAAAAGGCTATTATAGGAAACAATGTAATCCAGATTAAGAGCTATGCCTTTTATAAGTGCACGAAACTCTCTTACGTACAAATCGGCGGCTCAGTAAAAGCTATCGGAAAACAAAGCTTTTATGGTTGCAAGAAGTTAAACGAAATGAGAATCTACACCTCCCGCCTGAAAGCCAAATACGTAGGCTCCAATGCCTTCAAAGGCACTCCATCCAGGATGAAAATCTACGTCCCCAGGAAAAAGGCAAAGAGCTACAAAACGGTTTTTGTAAAACGAGGCATAAGCAAAAAGATTGTAATAAAGAAGATGTAATATTTGTTTGCGTTATGGGGAGGTCTTGTATGAAATACCGAAGCAAAAACGGTTTTACACTAGCGGAACTATTGATTGTAGTTGCAATTATTGCGGTATTGGTTGCTGTTTCAATCCCGATTTTTAATGGACAGCTGGAAAAAGCACGCAGGGCAGTGGATATGCAAAATGCGCGAATTATTAAGTCGGCATTGACGAATGCATATAATGAAGGACGAATGGATATTCCAAAGAAAGCTGTAGGACAAGAAAATTCAGGCTGTGGTGTCTGGGTTGTGATATGTCGTAGCACAAGTGAACTGCCAGACGCATATACTTCAGATATGTTAAATGGAAAAAGTATCTATTGTGGAGCAAATTCCGGAGTTACAGTAAACGGTGTAAAAAGCAATAATTGGAAGTCGTATAATACTGGTGTTGAAGCCGTATTAAAGGAGGCCGGTTTAAATTGTGATACTCTGAAAATTAAAAGCAGAAACGATAAGGAGAAAGGCTGGGATTGGATTGTTATAGAAGTCGGGTTTGCAAAGGAGCAGTTTTACTCACGTATTTATAGTGGCTTTAAAGGGGATAAATCGGGTATGGAAGTTGTAGAAGCTGGATCTTCAAACATCGAAAAAGCAATAGGCGGATCAAATTAATGTAACAAGAGAATATATAAGGGACTGTAATAGATGCGTGCTGCGTATGAAGTGACATTCATCTGTTATAGTCCCTTTTCTCTTGACATTTTTCCACGTAATGTGCAAAATAAACCTATAAAGTTCAAACAATTTCAGGAGAAATTATATCATGAGACAGGAGTTTTTACACTTAAAGGCACCGGAAAACTGGAGTTAGAAGACACTTTCCGGCCAGGATGCCCTACGCAGCAGTAACCCATTCTGCATAAAAACAACCTTCTAAAATGGGGACTGTCTGAATGTCGAAGATTACCAGATTTCCATAAGAAATGGAACAATTTGTACTGACAGAACAAGAGTATTATAAAAATATGAATTAAAAAGAAAGTTGTGAAACAAAATGAAACGAATTGATTTTGAAAATGGCACGGTAACCAGAAACATTTTCAGCGCTGCAATCCCCATGCTGGTGGCGCAGATACTCAGTCTTTTATATAATATTGTAGACAGAATCTATATCGCCAGAATCCCTGAAGTGGGAACTACAGCGCTTGGCGCAGTCGGTTTATGTTTCCCGTTAATCGTGATTATCACTGCCTTTGCAAATCTGTTTGGCAGTGGCGGCGCTCCTGTTTTTTCTATAAACAGAGGTATGAAAGACAACCAGAAAGCGCAGGAAGTGATGAACACTTCCTTTACTATGGTGTGCGGAAGCGGGATCATTCTGATGATAGCTGGTATGCTTTTTGCAAGACCTCTGCTGGTACTTTTTGGAGCATCTGAGGATGCTTTGGTTTATGCATATCCCTACATGATGATCTACCTGATCGGAACGATTCCATCCATGATCGCCACAGGAATGAACCCGTTTATCAATGCACAGGGATACGCGACAACTGGTATGTTTTCTGTAGCAATCGGTGCAGTTGCCAATCTGATCCTGGATCCATTATTCATTTTTGTGCTTGGTTTCGGAATCAAAGGAGCAGCCATTGCGACTGTTCTTTCCCAGTTCCTATCAGCTGCTTATGTACTTCTTTTTCTTGAAAAAAGAGCGGAAATGAAAGCTCGTCTTTTGAAAAAAACAGAGCTGAAAAGCTGCAAAGAGAATGCAAAAAACATTGTCAGTCTTGGTACTGCAGGCTTCATTATGCAGCTGACAAACAGTCTGGTAACTATCTGCTGCAACAATGTTCTGGGGGTTACCGGAGGGGATGTTTACATATCTGTTATGACTATCGTATCCAGTGTCCGTCAGATGGTAGAGACGCCGATTTATGCTATAAATGAAGGCACATCACCTATCCTGAGCTACAATTACGGGGCAAAAAGACCGAAGCTTGTCCGCAAGGCAATGGTCACTCTGGCAGTAATGGTTCTGGTTTATACAGCAGTAATGTGGAGCGTGATTATCTTTGTCCCGGATTATCTGATTGCCATTTTCAGCTCCGATAAGCTCTTGATAAAGGATGCAGTTCCGGCATTGAAAACCTACTTTGCAGCCTTTATTTTTATGGATCTGCAATACATTGGACAGACTGTTTTCAAGTCTTTAAATAAGAAAAAACAGGCCATTTTCTTCTCGCTTTTGAGAAAAGTTTTTATTGTAGTTCCGTTGACATACCTGCTTCCCTACGTGTTTAAAATGGGAACTCACGGAGTATTCCTGGCAGAGCCGGTATCTAATGTAATTGGCGGAAGCCTTTGTTTTGTTACAATGCTGCTGACTATATTGCCGGAGTTAAAGAGGATGGAGAAGAAAAACGGAGAGGCGGACCGTCCCATGGAGTACTTTAAAACGAGGTAAAAATATATGGAAAATACAATTATAATCGCGATTGTAAGTCTTCTCTGTATCCTGGCTCATGTCCCCACTCTGATCCTGCGAATTGTTCCGTTTCACGAAAAAATCTCAGATAAAGACAGGATCAGACTGACTGTAATCTATGCAATTGGTCTGGCTGTGGACTTCGGAATCTGCATGTGGGTGGGAAATTACCGGAAAATTGACGTGCCGTTTTATAAGATAAATCTGATTGCTTTCTGTATTGTAATGGCTGCTGTAAATATCTGGCTTGTCCCTGGATACACCAAGGTGCATTTGTTTGTATTTGGAATTGTGGCAGATATTGTCATGATTGCACTGTCAATCGGAGCTTATGTCAGTTCACTTTTGGGAATGCAGGGAAATGCGATTGGAATTGCAGAAACCAGCGCAATTGCAATTGTAGTGTATGCGCTTCTATATCCGCTGCTTAGCAGCCTGCTCCGTTATACCGTAACACCATTCCTTGAAATTGAATGCCAAAATTATTGGGAGACCTTATGGTTCATTCCTATTGCCATGTTTTTTTCCAGTATTTTTTCAGAAGGAGTGGATGTCTACACTACCACTTTTCCACAAATGTTGAGTAAATGTCTGATCGGCGTCGCCACATTGCTGATTTGCTTTGCGGTGTCTTATGATCAGCAGCATTTTCTAAATGAAAAAGAACTGAACCGGCAGATCGATCAGCAGAAAGGTTACTATCATGCGCTCACGGAGCAGGTTCTGGCAGAACGTGAAGCACGCCATAATTTCCGTCATCAGGTAGCTGCTATTAAAGGTTTTCTTGATAAAAATGATATGGAGGGCTTGCGGGGATATTGTGATGATCTGGAACTGGAAGAGATGGGAAAAGTAACAATTCCATATACAGGAAACGCCGCGGCAGACGGCGTCCTTTATCATTACGGCTGTATTGCCAGGGCGAAAAATATCGAGTTTTCCGTATGCTGCTATCTGAAAGATATTGCTATTCCGGACACTGATTTTTGTACGATTCTGGGCAATGCCCTGGATAATGCGGTGACTGCCGCCGGTCAGTATGACGGAAAACGCTTTATTGAAGTTGCTACGGAGAAGAAACACGACATGCTTCTGATTACGGTAGACAATTCTTTTTACGGAATATTATTCCAGGAAAATGGGAAAATTTACTCAAAAAAACGGCAAAACAAACAGGAAGGAATTGGCATTCTTTCCATGAAAAAACTTTGCGAAAAACACGGCGGAGCCAGTCGCTTCGAAGCGGTCGGCAACAGGTTCCAGGCCAGCTTTATATTGAAAAATGAGGTTGAAGATTAAAAAATGGTTAAAGTTGATTTGATTACAGGCTTTCTTGGTTCGGGAAAAACGACTTTCATAAAGAAATATGCTGCATGGCTGATGAGCCAGGGGCAGAATATTGGAATTCTGGAGAATGATTTTGGTGCAGTGAATGTGGATATGATGCTGCTTCATGACCTGGAAGGTGAGAACTGCGAGCTGGAAATGGTTTCAGGTGGATGTGATGCGGACTGCCACAGAAGACGTTTCAAGACCAAGCTGATCGCAATGGGAATGTGCGGATATGACAGGGTTCTCATTGAGCCTTCCGGGATTTTTGATGTGGATGAGTTTTTCGATGCCCTTTATGAAGAGCCGTTGGATAAGTGGTATCAGATTGGAAATGTGATTACCATTCTGGATGCCAGACTGGAGGAGAAGCTGCAGCCACAGGCAGAGTATATTCTGGCTTCAGAGGCAGCTGATGCAGGCTGTATTGTTCTAAGCAAGAGTCAGGAGGCATCCGGGGAAGAAATCAGCGGAACTGTGAAACATCTGAATCGCGCACTGGAAAGTGTGAAATGCAAACGACGTTTTACGGAAAATGAGATACTGAATAAGGATTGGGAAACGTTTACAGATGAGGATTTTCAGCGGATTTTCAACAGCGGGTATGTGATGGAAGATTTCGAGAAACAGTGTTTTGATGAGAAAGAAGGGTTCCAGTCATTGTATTTTATGGAGCTGAAGATTTCTGAGACACAGTTGGAGAAAGCAGCGCATCAGATCCTGGATGATCCGGAATGTGGGGATGTTTTCCGAATTAAGGGCTTTGTGAAATTAGAAGAAAGTACTGCCGCGGTAACCGAAAACGAAAAAATGAATTCGGGCTCCGCTCAGAAAACCTCCACTGACAATATCTGGCTGGAACTAAACGCCACCCGCAAAGAATTTTCCCTAAAGCCCATTTCCGCAGGACAGGAAGTAGTGATCGTGATCGGGGAGAATATGAATGAGGCGCGGATACGGGAGTATCTGGGGACAGAATAATTTATGCGAGCGATGAGCAAAAGGAAAAACCTCTGGTCGAAGATTGATTTCCTGACCAGAGGTTTTTTAGCTTTTTAAATTACTTTCCGTCCCTGTACATATTTCCCAACCAAATTGCGGTCATCGGACAGATAAACAAGCCTTTCCAGTCTGTCACGGGTGGAGATTTCCTGGGGATGACGGATATTGCTGTCGTCCAGGATCATGGCGTCGAATTCATAGCCTTTTTCGAAGGTGCCGACTTTTCCGAAGAAGGAACCACCACCGATCGTAGCCATGTAGAAGGCTTCTTCCAGAGTAACCGGGGCCTGGGTCTGATCCATTAGGCGCCAGCGGAGCTTGGAAACCTGGATGGCATCTGCCATAGCACGGAACATGGAGAGAGAAAAACCTCCTGCAACATCGGTGCCAAGTCCTACATGAAGGCCCATATCAAGATAGCGGCGGACAGGTGCGATTCCGGAAGCAATGTCTGTGTTGGACTCCGGGCAGTGGGCGATGTAAACGCCCTGGTCTTTGATCATCTGGATCTCTTCGTCAGTAGAGTGGACGCAGTGAGCCATGATGGTAGGGCAGACGCTGGCACCATCAGAAGAAATATGAGTTGCTGTGTTATCAGTGGTATTAAGGCCGGATGCGGAAGCGAAATCAGCCTCGTTAGTATTGAATGCGGGTCTTGTTCCAAACAGTCCGAACATATCATATGCATCTCCATAAAATCTGCTTGTGGGGCAAAGCTCCTTTACCCATGCAATTTCCCCGAAATTTTCAGACAGATGAGACTGAACCGGAAGGTGATATTCCCGCTGGATTTTTCCAAGCTCGGTCATCAGCTCATCCGTACAGGATGGGGTAAAACGTGGGGTAAGGATCGGGTAGGTGTGGTCGTAACGTCCCTTGATTTCTTCCAGCCACTGGCGTGTATCCTGTGCAGAAGCCTGTGCACTTTTCTCCTGAAGTTCCGGTGCTCCATTGCGATCCATATTTACTTTTCCAACCATAGTTGTCAGGCCGCTTTCCTCCAGCATGTCCATGAGAAGCTCCGTTGCCGGACGGTGCAAGGTGGCGAAAATGCAGGCTCTGGTGGTGAAGCTGTGCTTTAAGTCATCCACGAAAATGGAGTAAGCCTTTTTCGCATAGGACAGGTCAGCGTACTTGGCTTCCTGTGGGAAAGTGATGGTGTTCAGCCAGTCCAGCAGCTCCAGATCCATGCCGGTTCCGCGGTAAGCGTACTGGGGAGCGTGCAGATGAAGGTCAGTGAATCCTGGGATGATCAGTCGATCACCCATGTCTTCTACCGGAATGTCCTTATATTCTGCCGGAAGCTGGGAAAAAATACCAGCACAGAGACTGTTTTCACAGACTACATAAGAGTTTTCATGAAAAACAAGTTCTTTCTGATTCTTGCTGTAACAAATTGTACCTTTCAAAGCAAACAAATCTTTTTTCATATCAGACCATCCTTTCTGCCAGAGGCGAGGCAAAGTAAAACTCCGGGATAGTTTGCGGCTGAGAACGTACTGCCGGAAACATGCAAAATGTGATTTCGGGCTGATTCAGCAATAAAAAAACCACCCGGAAAATGCCATACCTACATACCTCTTCGCATGCAGCTTATAGACAACTATTAGGGTAGTTGGTAGAAACGTCCAACCAGATTATGGACATATATAAGCGTTTGCTGTTTTTATTTATACCTTTATTGTACATGGTAAAGGGTGCAGAATCAAGGGGATTTTCACAAAAAAAATCTACATTTTCATATCTTTATTGCTGGATTTGTTATATAATGAAGTAAAATTTGCGGACAAGAAAATAGAGCGTGTTTGAAAAAGGCTTTCTGCAAAATCTCCCACAAAGTGGGGCGTGCAGATTGCGGGAATGATTTTTTAAACAGGCTCTAGAATGGAGATTGACATAACATGAGTTACAGTTTTAAAGGCCGTGTCAGATACAGTGAAATAGGCGAAGATGGTTGCCTGACTCTTCCTGGAATTCAGAATTATTATCAGGATTGCTGCACCTTTCAATCTGAGAATATAGGGCAGGGAATGAAGGCGCTGGAGGAACGCCAGAGAGCCTGGGTGTTGTCATCCTGGCAGATTGTGGTGAACCGATATCCGGGATTGGGAGAGACGATTGTGGCATCAACGGCGCCATATGGCTTCAAAGGCTTTCTTGGAATGCGTAACTTCACTCTGAAAACAGAAGATGGAGAGCTTTTATCCTATGCAAACAGTATCTGGACCAATATTGATACAGAGACCGGTCTGCCGGCCAGACTTACAGACGAAGACACCAGAGGATACGAACTGGATGAAAAGCTGGAGATGGATTATGCGCCACGTAAGATTGCCCTTCCGGAAGGGATGGAAGCTCAGGAGTCTTTTGCAATACAGAAACATCATCTGGACACCCATCACCATGTTAATAATTGTCAGTATATCCGCATGGGGGCAGACTATCTGCCAGAAGGCTTTGAAATCCGCCAGATGAGGGCAGAATATAAGAAGCAGGCACTGCTTGGAGACGTTTTTTATCCGGCAGTGAAGCTGGAAATGGGAAAGGTTACGGTTGCGCTTTCCACGGAGAATGGCGAACCTTATGCGATTGTAGAGTTTATGTCTGCATGAGGTGAGACTATATGAATATCATGTGAGCGAAATAACTGTATCGCTTTAGAGATATCTCCATACAGGGAGGTCAATTGAGAATGGCGAAACAGGAAATTTTATTAGAAAGGCGGTTTACATAAATGAAAATTGGAATACTTGGAGCTGGAGGAATTGCAGTTCAGATGGCGAAAACAGTAGCTGGAATGAAGGATGTGGAGAATTACGCAGTGGCAGCCAGAAGCTTTGAACGGGCGCAGGCTTTTGCCGAGAAATACGGTTTTTCCAAGGCTTATGGCTCTTATGAGGAAATGCTTGCAGACCCGCAGGTGGATCTGGTTTATATTGCAACCCCTCATTCCCATCATTATCTTCATGCAAAGATGTGCCTGGAGGCAGGAAAAAATGTGCTTTGTGAAAAGGCGTTTACTGTAAATGCAGACCAGGCAAGAAAGCTTTTTGCCCTGGCGAAAGAGAAAAACCTGCTGATCACAGAGGCAATCTGGACCAGATATATGCCATCCAGAAAGATGATCGATGATATTATTTCAAGCGGTGTGATCGGTGAGGTGACAGCTGTTACAGCCAATCTGAACTATGCCATCAGTGAGGTGGAACGTATCCGTAAGCCGGAGCTGGCAGGCGGTGCGCTTCTGGATGTTGGTGTTTATACCATTAATTTCGCAAGCATGGTTCTTGGGGATAAGTTGAAGGATGTACAGGCAACTGCTATTTTCCGTGAAGGTGTGGATATGCTGGATACGATTGCTATGGTATTTGAAGGCGACCGCATGGCTACCTTGCAGTGTGGTGCCCGTGAAATTTCTGACAGAATGGGAAGTATTTTTGGAACCAAAGGTTATATTCAGGTGCAGAATATTAATAATCCGGAGAAAATCACAGTGTTTGACAAGGAGCATAAGGAGGTTGCAGCTTATTTGTCGCCGGCACAGATCACAGGCTATGAGTATGAGGTTGAGGCCTGCGCCAGAGCAATCGCACAGGGCGAAAAGGAATGCCCGGAAATGCCTCATGATGAGACTGTGCGTGTGATGGAGATTATGGATGGAATCAGGAAATCCTGGGGCTATGAGATTCCGCTTTATGAGTGATGAAATTTTATGAAAACTATAAGATACAAGTTTTTATGAAAAATATAAGATATTTGCATGTATAAAAAGGAGGATACAGCTATGCTTGAAAAATTAAAAGAAGAAGTTTACAAAGCAAATATGGACTTGCCGAAATACGGTCTGGTTACTTTTACCTGGGGAAATGTAAGTGGAATTGATCGTGAAAAAGGTCTTTTCGTAATCAAGCCAAGTGGTGTGGAATATGAGAAACTGACACCGGAAGACATGGTAGTTGTAGACCTGGAAGGTAATAAAGTAGAAGGTAAATATAACCCATCATCTGATACTCCGACTCATGTAGTTCTGTACAATGCTTTCCCGAAGATCGGTGGAATCGTACATACGCATTCCTCCTGGGCTACCAGCTGGGCACAGGCCGGCCGCGCAATTCCATGCTATGGAACTACTCATGCTGATTATATTTACGGTGAGGTTCCATGTGTCCGTAATCTGGATAAGAGTGAGATAGCGGAAGCTTATGAGAAGAATACTGGTATTCTCATTGCCGACTATTTCAAGAAGAGAGATTATGAGGCTGTTCCGGCTGTTCTTTGCAAGAATCATGGTCCTTTCACATGGGGCAAGGATGCGCACGAGGCAGTGCATAATGCAGTAGTTCTGGAAGAGGTTGCCAAGATGGCTTCCCGTTGCGAGCTGATTAATCCGAATGTGAAACCTGCTCCGCAGGAGCTTCAGGATAAGCATTACTATAGAAAACATGGTGCAAATGCTTATTACGGACAGGAAAATATTGAGTGAAAACTGAGATGAATTGCGTGACCGCTGTTTGTACTTTGAGATAGGTATGAATGGCGGTTACTTAATATTCGATGCTTTTAAAGGAGTAAAAATATAAGACGAACGACTAAGATAGTAGTTCGCCTTATAAAGATCATTTACTATATTCAATTTCCACTGGTTCCACACCTGTAAGTTCCACACTTCTCTTGTCCGGCTGTGTACAGCCAACGTAAATATGGAAGTGGCTGCCGTCCTCTGTTCTTGCGCCGGTTTCATCTACTACGGTGAAGGCCTTTGGAGCAATGGAAAGTGTGACGGTTTTTGTTTCGCCTGCTTTCAGAAAAACAGGCGTGAAAGCGGCAAGCTCTGGGTTTGGAACGGCCAGAGAAGAATCTGCATTCTTTATGTAAACCTGAACCACATCCCGGGTATCAATTGCGCCCTGGTTGGTGACAGTGGCCTGGATTGTAACTGGTGCTGCTGTGGTATTAGTGCCGCTTTCGAAACCTGCCTTGCCGGAAACACTTGTACCATTTGTGTCGGCTGCGCTGTTTTCACTGACAACTGCATCTGTCACTACTACCTTCCCATAAGTCAATCCATATCCAAATGGGAACTGCGCCTTATTCTCCATATAGCGGTAAGTACGTCCCTTCATGGCATAATCTGTAAAATCCGGAAGCTCTTCCAGGGTATTGTAGAAGGTCACTGGTAATTTGCCGGATGGGGAGACATCTCCGAACAGTACTCTTGCGGCGGCTTTTCCACCTTCAGCACCTGGGTACCACAGAACCATCACTGCATCAAAATGTTCTTCTGCATAAGAAAGATCAATGTCACTTCCTGCCATCAAGCAAAGAACAACCGGTTTGCCGGATTCAGCCATGGCTTCCATCAGATCCAGCTGAACCTGTGGAAGCTGCAAGGTCTCTTTGTCACCGGAAGCATAGCTGTTTCCGGTATCTCCTTCTTCACCCTCCAGTGTTTCATCAAGCCCCACGCAGAGAATTACGATATCGCTGTTTTCTGCAACGATTTTCGCTTCCGCAAGTCTGTCCTGAGTAAAAGCAAGATGCTCGGTGCGGTCGCGGAAAAGGTCACATCCTACAGAGGCAAGCACACGTACATCATCTCCAAGGTAATCCTGAATACCTTCCTGGATCGTGCAGTAGCGGGAAGCTGTACCGTGATAATTGCCTACCAGAGCCTTACGGCTGTCTGCATTTGGTCCAACGATTCCAACTGTTTTGATCTTCTCTTTGTTCAAAGGCAGGATCCCATTGTTTTTCAGAAGTACAAAGCTTTCTTCAGCAGCTTTTTGCGAAAGTGCCAGATGGGCAGGTGACTCCACCTCAGAATAAGGAATTTTGTCGTATTCCGTTTCTTCAAATAATCCCAGCAGATATCTGGTAGTGAAAAGGCGGATGGCGGATTCCGTGATGGTATCCTCGGAGATCAGTCCTTTTTCATAAGCTTTCAAAATGTGAAGATAAGTGTTTCCGCAGTTCAGATCGCAGCCATTGTTCAGTGCTAATGCAGCCGACTCTGCCGGGGTGCTGGTTACCATATGATGCTCGTGGAAATCCTTGATGGCCCAGCAGTCGGAAACGAAATATCCCTGGAAGCCCCAGTCGCCGCGAAGTATTTTCTGAAGGGAAGGACTTCCGCAGCAGGGCTCTCCGTTGGTGCGATTGTAGGCACCCATGAAGCCTTCCACGTCCGCTTCTCTGGTTAAAGCTTCAAATGCTGGGAGGTAAGTTTCTTCCATATCCTTCGGAGTTGCGATTGCGTCAAATTCATGGCGGATGGCCTCCGGACCGGAATGGACTGCAAAGTGCTTGGCGCAGGCAGCGGCTTTCATAACTTTGCCATCGCCCTGGAGCCCTTTTACAAAAGAGACTCCCAACTCTTTCGTAAGGTAAGGATCTTCACCGTAAGTTTCATGTCCCCGTCCCCATCTTGGATCACGGAAAATATTTACGTTTGGCGACCAGAAGGTAAGACCTTTGTAAATGTCACGGTCTTCTTCCTGGGAATATGCATTGTATTTGGCACGACCTTCGGTAGCAATGGTATCTGCAATCTGTCCCAGAAGTTCGGTGTCAAAAGTGGCGCCAAGTCCAATTGCCTGCGGGAAAATTGTGGCCTGTCCGGCGCGGGCAACTCCGTGGAGCGCTTCATTCCACCAGTTGTAGGCGGGGATGCCAAGCCGCTTGATTGCAGGTGCGTCATAGCGTAGCTGACTTGCTTTTTCCTCTAAGGTCATCTGGCTGACCAGTTCGGTCGCTTTTTTTCTAGCCTTTTTTCTATCCATAATGTTTCTCCTTGTTGCGAATTCATGGTGACTGTAAAACATTGAGCCATATAAGGTTTGTGACCCACAAATAGCAGGTTACGTTGTAAAGCGAGTGTGAGTTTTCGGGCTGCATATCATCCTTTTACTGCACCTGTGGTAAGACCTTCTACGATCTGGTTACTGAACAGTGAGTAAACAACAACGGTAGGTGCGATTGCGATAATGATCGCAGCAAACATCTGCACATAGTTGGTTGCGTAAGGACCAACGAAATAGGTCAGTGTAACCGGCAGTGTCTTTTTCATAGGATCAGAGATAAATACCATGGCAAGAAGCAGCTCGTTCCAGTTGTTGATGAAGGTCATCAGACCGGATACGAAGAAACCGGTTCTGCAAAGTGGCAGTGCGATCCGGAAAAAGCATCCGTAGATTCCGCAGCCGTCAATGGCAGCAGCCTCGAACATTTCTCCTGGCATGGAACGGAAAAATCCGGTAAGCAGGAAAATGGTCATTGGCAGGGAGAAGGTAATATAAGGAATCATCAATCCGCCCTGGGAATTGGTAAGACCAAGTTTTGCAAATCTTACAAAAAGAGGAATCAGAACACAATGTACTGGAACCATCATTCCGATGAGGAAGAAGGTGTGCATAAATTCCGATAATTTCCAGCGCATTCTGGCGATGGCAAAAGCGGCCATAGCGCCGAAGAACAGGCTGATGATCAGCGTGACACCGCAGACCAGAACAGAGTTTACCAGCGCAGTACCAAGTTTTCCCATCTGCCAGGCCTGCTGATAGTTTTCGAAATGGAACACATCCGGCAGGGAAAATGGTGCTGACATAACGCCAGCGTTATCTTTCAAAGATACGGATAACATCCATAGAAGTGGTGCCAGATAAACAACTGCCAGGATCACCAGCAGGATATAAACCACTACGATTACCGGTTTTACCGGCTTTTTTGCAGCTTTTACTTTTATGTTGCTCATTTTCCCACCTCCTTATGACTCGTAAGTTTCGACTTTGATGACTTTCTTTACCAGAAGAGTTACCAGCAGGCAGAGCACCAGGAGCACCACGGAAATCGCGCTGGCGTAGCCATATTTGAAATAGTTGAAACCTTCTGCGTAAAGCTCAGTTGCAAGGACTTCTGTTCTGTGGTTCGGACCACCCTGGGTCATGTTGTAAACCAGGTCGAAGAATTTCAGGGAACCAATACAGTTCAGGGAAAGGGAAGTAATCATCATTGGTTTGATCAGCGGAAGGGTAATGTAGCGGAATGCTTTTACCTTTGACGCACCGTCTATATAGGAAGCTTCATAAATGTCACGGGAAATTCCGGTGATCTGTGCCATATAAAGCATCATGTTCTGACCAAGGTACTGCCACAGGGCAACAAATGCGATAACCCACATGGGAAGTACAATAAATCCGGTAGAGTCCATCAGCCACAGAGGTCCTTCAATGCCGAATTTGGCAAGAAGATTGTTGATACCGATTCTCGGATTGAAAAGGAAGGACCAGAGAAGTCCAAGTGCTGCTGAGGAAAGTACGCATGGAAGATAATAAATGTTCTTGAAAATGTTGCGGCCTTTCGGAATGTTGGTGAGCATAACAGCAAGTAAAAGACCGAAGATCTGCTGTGTGACTGCTGAAAAGATCATGAAAAAGATGGAGTTTTTCAGGGCAATACGGAATGTGGCGTCACCGAAAAACAGTTTCTTATAGTTTTTTAATCCCACAAATTCAGGGGGTGTAAGTGCTGCGTAATCGCAGAGTGAGTAGTAAACCATTTGTATCGTCGGGATGATCAGGACCAGAAGGAACATGATCAGCGCCGGGGCGATAAATACGAAAATGGCTTTTTTGTCGCGCAGAATTTTATCCATAATATCTCCTTCCGTCAAATGTGTGCGGTTTTACTACTAAAGAAAACCGAATGATAGCAAAGAATAAGCCGTTGTCTGCATGAGTATCGTATTGATTTTGGTGGGCTCGCTGACTGGCGATAACCTTTTTAGTAAAAAGACTGCCGCGGAACATGCCTTAGTCCGTTCCGCGGCAGCCATGTGCCTGGGTTTATAACTTATTTTTATAAGGGAGGATTTATTCCCAAACGTTCTCCTCATAGAATGTCTGTACGGTCTGGAATGCTTCTTCAGGTGTCTGGTTGCCAAGGAAGATATCAACCATTGCGTTATCGAAGCAGTCACCAGCTTCTACAGATGCAAGGGACTCATTGTAGAATCCGAATGTACCAGTTGCCTTTGCCATGATATCCTGAACGTATTTCAGCTGTGCAGGAGCTTTGTCATAGTCGATATCAAGGTCTTTGATGATTGGGAACTTGCCGCCGACTTCTGCTGTGTATTTCTGAGCTGTTTCGTCTGTGAACATCTTCATAAGAGCGATAGCTGCGTCCTGATGCTCTGTTGTGGAGCTCATCAGAAGGTTATCAGTTTTAACAATCATACGGTTCGGGTCGTTAGCACCGTCGATTCCAGGGAACTGGAAGACACCACATTTGGACTCGAAGTCTGGATTGTTGCCGTTGATCTGTGCGATTGCCCAGGAACCCTGAACCAGCATAGCTGCTTCGCCGTTATAGAAAGCTGCTGTAGCCTGGTCATTGGAATCTCCAGCTGCTGTAGCCTGGAAATACTGGGAAAGGTCTTTTAACTTAGTGCCTGCTTCAATGCAGTTCTCATCGGTCCAGTTAGCGGTATGGTCTGCGATAGCTGCAAGGTCAACGCCCTGACGGTCACACAGATAACCGGCGATCATGGATAAGCACCATGCGGTACCAGCGGAGCAGGAGATTGGTGTGTAGCCGGCATCCTGAAGCTTCTGGCATGCAGCGATCAGTTCGTCGTATGTGGTAGGAACTTCTACGCCAGCATCTGCGAACATCTCGGTGTTATAGTAAACGCAGGCTGCTGCGAAGTTGGTAGGAACTGCCATGATCTTTCCGTCATAAGTCATTCTTTCGAAAATACCATCTGTAAAGGATGCGTACCAGTCAGCTTCCTGATTCTCAAGGATATCGGTAAGGTCAGCTGCTGCACCTGCATTTACATATACGTCCATGTTTGGACCAGGGTTGCAGATGTAAACATCCGGTGTCTGTCCGGCTGCGATCAGTGCGTTCAGCTTGCCATCGTACTCTTCCAGGTTGGTGGTGATCGGAGTTACGTGATATTTGCCATCGTACTCTTCGTTGAAACGATCAATGACTTCTTTGTAACCCTTGGAAATAAGATCTTCCGTAGCTTCCAGGTCATCCCAGAACATCCATGTGATTTCTTCAACATCATCAGCATAAACCGGTACAGATGTAACCAGTGTTCCAGCTGCCATTGCTGCAGCCATTAATATTGAAAGTGCTCGTTTCTTGTTCATATTGAACCTCCTTTTAAAAATTTAGATCTCGTATTTGGTAATTCTTACTATAGCAGAGATTGCCTGGGTTTTCTTTCTAATTCTTGTTTGTTTACTATCAATTATTGCTATCTAAAATTGTACAAAAACAAGTACATGTCAAAGTATATAATTTAAAACATAGAAAATTATGCAATATAGACAAAGATAAACGATACTTATTTAGATTTAAAATATAAATTTGGCTATATATTGATAAAAAAAGCAACATTTGATACAATACAAACATATTGAAAAACGCAATATTTGAGAACTAAATGACAATATTTGATACTGACCGTCGGAAAATGATATATGTTGGGAAAATTCAAACACGCTCTGGTAAAAGGGTGAAACTCAGGAGCATTATAATAAGAATATACAGGGAAGGAGCATGGGGAAATGATACATAAGCTTAGTGGAATACATGAAACAGTAGATTTCCGGGAAGATGAGCAGGTTTGTCTCTATTATAATGATGAATACGAGAATTACCCACCGCACTGGCATACCTCCTTCGAGGTACTTATGCCAATCGTAAATGGCTATAAGGCACTGTGCGGTGGAAAGGAATACAATCTGCGTGAGGGGGATGTGCTGATTATCGGTCCGTGTATGCTTCATGAGCTTTTTGCTCCGGAAAGCGGAGAGCGGATTATTTTTCAGCCGTGTCTGAACAATATTTCTACCAAGGAGCTGAACTTGCTTACTATGATTATAACCCCGGCTACTTTGATTACACCGGAGGGGTATCCGCAGATTTATGAAAAAGTAAAAACGCTTATGCTGGAAATCAAAGAGGAATATTTCGGTGAGTCTCCCTATCTGGAAACTATGATTATTTCGAAATTCCTTGAGATTCTTACATGCGTTGGAAGACAGCGTGTAAATGCACATACTGTAGCGGGACAGCAGAAGGAAAACGGAGCAAACAGCAGGCAGAAGGAATATGTGGAGAAGTTTATCCTGGTTACAGATTATATTAACAATCATTTTGCGGAAGATTTGAGCCTGGAGGGAGTGGCTTCCCAGGCAGGATTCAGTAAGTATCATTTTTCCAGGTTGTTTAAGCAGTATACAGATTCTACTTTTTATAAGTATTTGAATCAGAAGAGAATTGAATTTGCAAAAACGTTGCTGCAGGATCCAGGAGTGAGTGTGACGGAGGTGGCATTTAAATCGGGGTTTTCCAGCCTGTCGGCGTTTCTTCGGATGTTTAAGCTGATGAATAATTGTACGCCTACGGAGTTTAGGGAGATGTATGACAGGACGAAGATGGGGAACTAGAGCGTGTTTGAAATAGCAGGTGTCAATTTTATTTAGGTATTGATTTCTTATAGGAAGAAAATTATTATGGCATTAGAGCCTGTTTGAAAAAGCATTATTGCAAACTGCACGCCAAAATTGTGACGCACGTCTTACAGAAAGCTTTTTTCCAAACATGCTTTAGGGGATAAGCTGGTTATTCCTGACATTATAAAATGATATGAGTGTCAAAAGGTCTTTTGACACTCATTTGATACCCGGATTGCTACGCAGCTACGCTGCTCCCGCAATCCTCCAAATATTCGAAATCCGCTGATTTACTGCGTAAATCGCTACTTTCTCATATTTGGCGTGTCCCAAGTTCAAAAGCCTTATCGTGCAAGCACGAACAGCTTTTTGACCTTTTGACACTAGTATCATAAAATGAACGAAATATATACAACAGGAGGCTCGCGAAATGATTCACGAAAAAATAGAAATCCAATTGAAAGATTCTGAGTTTAAAGCAAATTTATTTACATATTTCCTGGATAATTCCCCGGAGATCGAGCCGGAGAGAAAGAGATCGGTTGTGCTGATCTGTCCTGGCGGCGGCTATCAGATGACTTCTGACAGAGAGGCAGAAGCTCTTGCTGTCAGATTTATGGCAATGGGCTATCATGCTGCGATTTTGCGCTACAGCGTTGCTCCGGCACGTTTCCCGGAGGCGCTTCTTCAGCTGGCTACAGCAGTTGCAATGCTCCGTGAAAATGCAGAAAAATGGCATATTGATACAGAGAAGATCGTAGTCCAGGGTTCTTCTGCTGGTGGACATCTGGCGGCAAGCCTTGGTGTATTCTGGAACAAGCCCTTTGTTGCAGAAGCTTTGGGCATGGACTCCGAAAAGTTTCGCCCCAATGGGCTTATGCTCAGCTATCCGGTAATCACTTCTGGCGAGAAAGCACATAAGGGTTCTTTTGAAAGCGTTCTGGGAGAGGATTATGCAGATGAAGAGAAACGCAGATTCCTGTCCCTGGAATATAATGTTACGAAGGATACCCCGTCGACTTTCCTGTGGCATACAGCACCGGATGATACTGTACCGGTAGAGAACTCCCTGCTGTTTTTCCAGGCACTTCACGCTCTGGATATTCCGGCAGAATTGCATATTTATCCAGTGGGCAGTCATGGTCTGGGACTTGCCACTGCAGAAACAGCATGCCCCAATGGCTATGGAATCCAGGCAGAATGTGAGAGCTGGATTCAGCTTGCCGGTGACTGGATGAAGCACCTGTTTGAAGCGAAGGAAGTCGTAAAGGCACCTTGGGAATAAAAAGATGGGGTGTTGGTGAAATTTCCACAGTTGGTAAGAATATGAAAGTAATAGAAAATATAGATTAGGTGAGTAGAAGCTTTAAAGTCCGTTGCCTTGGGGATTCCCAGACAGTGGACTTTTTTCCTGTTCTGAAATGTGTTGCTGCAAATCATGCGTGGCGTGATTATAGCACAGAACAAAATGTACTTCAAGTATTGTTTTTACATTATTTTGCTGATATACTTTTTTTATCTTAAATATACGGGAGGTGAAAGAAATGTTGACGAAAGAAGATCTACAGGCGATTGCAGGATTGTTGGTGCCCATTGAGACACAGATTGGGAATTTGGAAAGCCGTTTCGATAATTTGGAAAGCCGCTTCGACAAGTTGGAAAGCCGCTTCGATAATTTGGAAAGCCGCTTTGACAGCTTAGAAACTCGCGTTGACAACTTCGAAAGCGAAACCAAGAGGCGCTTTGAGAATCTGGAAGCGAACTTGCGCAGCGTAGACAAGCATGTATGTGAATTGGATGCATCAGTATCAGAATTGCAAAGAAGTGTAAAAGAACTCTGGCTTCATGTGGAGAACACTACAGACTGGAAGCTTCAGGTTGTAGCAGAGAATCATTCCAATCTTTTACAAAAGCTGGAAGAACAACAAAAGAGATGGGAAACGCAGGAAAGACTTTTATTTTACGTGAACAAACATGAGAAAGACATCACCGCGATAAAGCAGAGGCTGTGTATGTGATTGACAGAACCATTCATACATAAGAATGGCTGTAGAAATACTCTCAGAAAAAATGAAATATAAAATGCATCAGAAAAACGTAATAGAAAAACAAAATAGAAAAACGAAACAGAAAAATACATATAGAGAAAGCAAATTGCAAGTAATATATCATTTTATAGAATTATAGAAATACTAAAATACAAAAGATAAATTAACACAAAGAACGAAGAAAATAAGCTTAACAATTATAATTATAAGCGTTAAATACCATACAAAACAGAATTGGTGTTCAGAGCATTCAGAAAGTCATTACCCTCTGTGCACGAATAGATAAAAGCGGGGAGTACAGCACTGTTGTTATAACATCTGTACTCCCTGATTTGTTTAAAATGTGAAAAATTTGTATTGTTTTATAATTGTCGATAGTGGGTTTGGCAAGTAGAAGGGCTTTTTATGCTGGAAATCATGAGATATCCAGTTCCGGCGGTTTATCCATCGTGTCGGAAACGTATTTCCCATTTTTCTTGCGCTGGCGGACACATTCGGTGAGCAGATATTCAATCTGCCCGTTTACGGAGCGGAAATCATCCTCCGCCCAGGCTGCAATCTGGTCATAAAGCTTGGCAGAAAGCCTGAGCGGGATCTGTTTCTTAGGCCGGGTATCTCTGGTTTCAGCCATTAGTACAGACTGCCGGAATTAACCACCGGCTGGGCATCGTGATTGCCGCACAGCACTACGAGAAGATTGGAAACCATGGCAGCCTTCCGCTCCTCGTCAAGTTCTACCACATTGTTTTCATTCAATCGCTCTAATGCCATTTCTACCATACCAACAGCACCGTCTACGATCATCTTTCTTGCGTCGATGATAGCGGAAGCCTGCTGTCTCTGCAGCATAACCGCTGCAATCTCAGGTGCATAAGCAAGGTAGGTGATGCGGGCTTCAATAATTTCCAGACCGGCATCTGCTACTTTCTGCTGGATTTCATCACGGATGCGTCCGGCTACGATTTCACTGGAACCGCGAAGACTTCCCTCATCTGCTACACCATCCCCAGTGGTATCTACATTGGGTGCTACGTCATAAGGGTAAATTCTCACGATATTTCGTAGCGCGCTGTCACACTGCAAGGAAAGATATTCCTTATAGTTATCTACGTTGAAAACAGCTTTCGCAGTATCTGTTACACGCCACATAACGGCAATTCCGATTTCTACCGGATTTCCCAGGCAGTCGTTGATCTTCTGACGGTTGTTATTTAAGGTCATGATCTTCAGGGAAATCTTTTTGTTTACATATGTACTGCTTGTGGAAGCGGAAGTTCCGGTGGCCAGTGTGAGAACGGATTTGGCGGCATTTCCTCCATCTACGTCACCGCTCTGGTTCAGTCTCGTCTTTGCAGCCGGGTTTACAGCTGTACAAAAAGGATTTACCCAATAGAAACCGTCATTCTTTAAAGTTCCCACATATTTGCCGAATAAGGTGAGTACAAGGGCTTCCTGCGGCTTCAGCACTTTAAGGCCAAGGAACGGGATCCATCCAAGTGAAGCCCAGATGATACCGATGACCATAAGGGGAATCTGTTCGAAGGCTGCGCCGAATATTACAGCGGCTGCGGCCACGGCATAGAGCAGAATAAACAGCACCATCATTCCCATACCATTTTTCTTGTTGTCCAAAACTTTTTCTTTCATAGCAATCCTCCTGATAATGAAAATTATCTTTTACGAGATATAAATATGATATCATTTAGATATCAAAATGTCAATACATACAAGAGAGTTATAGAAAATTTTTCGTTTTTTTCCAGGTAAACAAATCGTCGATTGACGAAAATCCACATTTTAGTGTATATAAGAGAGTAACGCAAAAGAATTATGGAGGATATCATATAGTGGACGCAAAAAGGTTTGGGGCATTTATTTCGGAAAGAAGAAAAGAGCATCATATGACACAGGCCGATCTTGCCGGAAAAGTCGGAGTGACGGATAAGGCGGTCAGCCGTTGGGAGCGGGGACTTGGATTTCCGGATATTAATACAATGGAACCATTGGCTGAGGCACTGGATGTATCACTTTTGGAGCTGATGCGATCAGAAATGCAGACAACCGAAGGGGCTAACGTGAAAAAAGATGAGGCAGCAGAGAAAGATGGGACAGTAGAAATGAATGAAGCAGCAGAAAAAAACGGGATGGCAGAAAAGAGAGAGAAAGCAGAGAAAAAATACACGTCTGCAGAGGTGACTGAGATGATGCAATCAATGGAAGAAATACGAAAACAGCAACAGCATCAGGATAAAATCGCAGGCTATCTTGCGATACCGGTAATTCTGCTCATTGTGGCTGTGTTTAAATTCTCTGGTCATGCAAACCTTGGCGGTGCGTTATTTGCCGGGCTTCTTGGCGCGGGAGCTGCTGTGAGTGGATATTATCTGTGGGTGAATCGGGAAGATAAGGAAAGCAAAAGAATTTATGGATTTTTTACAATCACTCTGACCGGCATATTTTTCACAATATGTTCTTTCCTGGTTCCTGACGGATTCTGGGAACAACATAGACAGGAAGCAAGTCTCATCACATGTCTGGTGAATCTGGCGATTGTGATATACGCATTTGGATTTGCAGTAAAGAGAATGTGCAAGGAAAAAAAGAACCCGGTACTTATTGCTGTTGTGGTGGTTCTGGAGATTTTGATAACGGCGTGGACTTTACATGGCTTTGCTGCCAGGTCCATAGAAAATGCCATGGGAACCAGCAAGGGGGATGTGGCAGAACAGTACGCAACACAGCTGTTGCTCAATGAAAAAAATCTTGAAGAAGACTGGATACGGGGATATAGTTATGTTCAGATTGATCTACACCCAGATATCTATCGTGTAGGCTTTTCCTATTATGCAGATCAAAAAGACGCAGAAGTGGGAAAAGAAAGCCTGTATGGATATGATATTCAGGTTGATTCCAATTATAAAATTACGATACAAAATGAAAGTACTGCAATCGGAGAGGACTTGTGGAGTGAGAATATAGAAGGTTAGGGCGTAAAAAACAGGAGAAAAGAACATGAAAGTAGTAATTGCAATTGATTCATTCAAAGGGAGCATGAGTTCTATAGAAGCGGGTGAAGCTGCCGCAGCAGGCATTCGGAAAGTATATTCGGAAGCCAAGACCAAGGTTTATCCGCTGGCAGATGGCGGGGAAGGGACAGTGCGGGCACTGGCCCAGGGACTTGGGGGAAGCTTGGAGAATGTGACAGTTACTGGACCACTTGGAGCCCCGGTTGTCTGCGAATATGCAATTTGGGAGAAACGTAATATAGGCGGTTCAGGTAGAATTGATTTTGTGGGAAAAGAGATGATGGCTGTTTCAGAGAATGCTTCCGTAGTAGAAAATACTTCTATAATAGAAAGTAAACGTGGCTACAAGAATGAGAAAAAGTGCGGAAAGACTGCCATTATAGAAATGGCTGGTGCAGCCGGGATCACTTTGGTTCCACCTGAACTTCTGAATCTTATAAACACTACAACCTATGGTGTTGGAGAGGTCATAAAAGACGCCATTTCCAAAGGCTGCCGAAATTTTATCATCGGAATCGGAGGCAGTGCAACGAATGATGGTGGAATCGGTGTGCTTCAGGCTTTGGGAGGAGAGCTTCTGGATAAAAGTGGAAAACAGGTGCCATTTGGAGCAGAAGGTGTGGAAAAGCTTGCCTCCATCAGTTGCAAAAATTTGCTTCCGGAATTAAAAGAATGCAGCTTCCGCATTGCCTGTGACGTGGACAACCCTTTATATGGGGAAAAAGGCTGCAGCTATATCTTCGGCCCCCAGAAAGGCGCAACACCGGAGATGGTGGAGCTGATGGACGGGTGGATGGAAAACTATGCAAAGATAACAGAAGAATATTTTGCAGATTCCAAAACCCAATTGGGAAAATTTAATTATGATCCAAACTACCCAGGCTGCGGAGCAGCCGGAGGCCTTGGCTTTGCCTTCCGTACTTTTCTTCATGGAAAACTGGAACCAGGTATAAGCATTGTCCTGGAAGAAATCGGCATAGAAAATCAGATAAAAAATGCAGACATCGTAATCACTGGTGAAGGTCGTCTGGATGGCCAGACCGTTATGGGAAAAGCGCCCATCGGAATTGCCAGACTTGCAAAGAAATATGGAAAGCCAGTGCTTGCCTTTTCTGGCTCGGTCACTGAAGATGCTGCCTCTTGTAATGAAGCTGGAATCGACGCTTTTTTCCCAATCCTCCGTCAGGTGACCACTCTGGAAGAAGCCATGGATCCGCAGACTGCACAGAAAAATATGGAAAGTGCTGTAGAGCAGGTGTTCCGGGTGATTAGGCTGAAAGAAAGGAATTGGTGAAATTATGGGCGGAAAAGTGCTGGAATTAGAGTCGGATAAACTGATTGAGCAAGGACTTGAGCTTGGAAGACTGGAAAATCAAATGGCTACAGCCGTCAAAATGTTGCAAGTGGGCAAGTATACGATTGAGGAAATTGCAGATATTTCTGGTTTAACGGTTAAAAAAATATGTGCGTTGAAGGATGAAAAGAATCTGTGAGCCAGAGAAATATGGAGAAAAACCATGAATTCTGCAACTCCCCCCTCTTGACTTCTCCCACAAACAAGAGTAATATGAACTACAACGCAATGGCGCGTTAGTGTGATAACGCCGCCATTGCATTTTTTTTACCTCGAAATGAGTAAACAACCTCGAGCAGGGGAAACACACCGATAAAATACCGGTGGTGTTGTGATTAATGAGTCTTTTATAAAGAGGAGGAAAGAAAAATGAAGAAGAGCTATTTATGGAGAAAAATGACAAGTGGTCTTATGGCAGCGGCGGTTACCGTGACAGCAATGCCAGGACTTGGACTTACAATGGTACAGGCAGAAGAGAAGAAAACATTAAAGGTAGCAATGGAGTGCAGCTATGCACCATACAACTGGACACAGCCCGATGATTCCAACGGAGCAGTTCCGATTTCCGGAAGCTCTGATTACGCATATGGCTACGATGTTATGATGGCAAAGAAAATCTGCGACGAGCTGGGCTATGATCTGGAGATCGTAAAGCTTGACTGGGATTCCCTGGTACCAGCTGTTCAGTCTGGAAAGGTTGACTGTGTTATCGCAGGTCAGTCCATTACCTCCGAGCGCCAGCAGATGGTGGATTTTACAGAACCATACTACTATGCATCTATCATCACCCTGGTAAAGAGTGACGGAGATTATGCAGATGCAAAGAGCGTAGCAGACTTAAAAGGTGTAACCTGTACATCCCAGCAGAACACTATCTGGTATGATTCCTGCCCGCCGCAGATTGAAGACGCAAACATCCTTCCTGCACAGGAAAGTGCACCGGCCATGCTGGTTGCCCTGGAATCCGGAAAATGTGACGCCGTTGTAACGGATATGCCTACCGGAATGGCTGCATGCGTAGCTTATCCGGATTTCAAGCTTCTTGATTTCTCCGGCACAGACGGTGATTTTGAAGTATCCGACGAAGATATTAACATCGGTATTTCCGTACAGAAAGGCAACACTGAGCTTCTGGATGCCTTAAACAGCGTGCTGGATAAAATGACAGAGGACGATTACACCGAAATGATGGACGAGGCAATTTCCGTACAGCCACTGTCTGAGTGATGAAACTGCTCGACCTGTGAAACATAAAGTATAAAATACATGTCCGGGTATGAATTTAATAAAAAGATATGTGTGAAGAATTCCGAACAGACATGTACATATGTAAGATAGGAGATAAAAACTATGCTTCCTGAAACCTTCTGGGGCCGGATCCAGTATCTGCTCCAGCAATACGGTTCCTCCTTTTTGTCAGGAGCCGGAAATACAATGATCATAGCCATTGTAGGCACCTTTTTAGGGTGCCTTATTGGCTTTATAGTTGGAATTATTCAAACAATTCCTGTAGATAAAAGGGACTCCGCCGTTAAAAAGACACTGGTTGGATTTCTCAAATTTATTATGGCATGCTACGTGGAATTTTTCCGCGGCACCCCAATGATGGTACAGGCCATGTTTATCTATTACGGAAGTGCTTACCTGTTCAATATCAACATGTCCATGTGGTTTGCGGCATTTTTCGTAGTATCTATCAATACCGGAGCCTACATGGCAGAAACCGTCCGAGGCGGAATCCTTTCTGTTGACGAAGGTCAGACAGAAGCTGCAAAAGCAATCGGAATGACGCATGTACAGACTATGATGAACGTAATCCTTCCACAGGCATTGCGCAACATCATGCCTCAGATTGGCAACAACCTGATCATCAATATCAAGGATACCTGCGTTCTTTCCATTATTGGAATTGTAGAACTTTTCTACACAACAAAAGGCGTAGCCGGAGCCTATTATACTTACTTTGAATCCTTTACCATCGCTATGGTAATGTACTTTATCCTTACTTTTGTATGCTCCAGACTGCTCCGCCTGCTGGAACACAAGATGGAAGGTCCGCAGAATTATGACCTTGCCACAACGGATACACTGGCTCACACAAGTGGTCTGTATTCCTACCCTAAGAAGAAGGAGGAGAAATGATCATGAGTGAAAAAATCCTTGAAGTCAAGCATCTGGGAAAAGCATTTGGCAGCAATCAGGTACTGAGAGATATTGATTTTTCCGTAAGTCCGGGAGATGTGACGTGCATTATCGGACCGTCCGGTTCTGGTAAATCCACGCTTCTTCGCTGCCTGAATATGCTGGAAACTCCATCCACCGGAGAAATCAATTATCATGGAACTGACATCACCAGTAAGAACGTAAACGTTCCGGAATACCGTTCAAAGGTAGGTATGGTGTTCCAGAATTTTAACCTTTTTAACAACATGACTGCTCTGAAAAACTGCACCGTAGGTCAGGTAAAGGTTTTGAAAAAGAGCAAAGAAGAGGCAGAGAAAAAAGCTTTGTATTATCTGGAAAAAGTAGGTATGGCGCCGTACATCAACGCCAAACCCAAACAGCTTTCCGGAGGTCAGAAACAGCGTGTGGCAATCGCAAGAGCCCTTGCCATGGAACCGGAAATTCTTCTTTTCGACGAGCCAACCTCCGCGCTGGATCCCCAGATGGTAGGCGAGGTTCTGGAGGTTATGAGAGACCTTGCACACGAAAGCCTGACCATGATCATCGTCACCCATGAGATGGCATTTGCCCGTGACGTTTCCAAGCGTGTAATCTTCATGGCAAATGGTGTTATCGTAGAAGACAGACCGCCGAAGGAACTGTTTGAGAATCCGAAAGACCCGCTGACAAAAGATTTCCTGAGCCGCTTCCGCAATGCATGAGCCGGAAAGTCGCTTTGCAGATGGGGATTCTGCATTTTTTATCCTTACTTCAATAAGTTAATGTTCACAGTGGCGGTAAATGTGTGCTATACTGGACAATAGATTGGGAAGCTACTGAGAAATTTTATATTTAACCGTAATTGAATTAAGGAGAATCCATGATTGAAATAGGAAAAAAACAGAAGCTTATTGTGGCAAAGACCGTAGATTTCGGTGTTTACCTTGCAGAAGATAAAAATGCAGGCCAGGAAGACAGAGTGCTTCTTCCTGCGAAACAGGTTCCGGAGGGAACCAGAGAGGGCGATACTTTGGACGTATTTATTTACAAAGATTCCAGAGACCGTCTTATTGCAACCACCAGAGAGCCGCTTCTTCAGGTTGGCCAGACTGCAGTTCTGAAAGTCCTTCAGGTAACCAAGATCGGTGCATTTCTGGATTGGGGCTTAGAGAAAGACCTGCTTCTGCCATACCATGAGCAGACCAGCCGTGTGCGGGAAGGACAGGAGTGTCTGGTAGCTCTCTATGTGGACAAGAGCAGCCGCCTCTGTGCCACCATGAAGGTATACCATTACCTTTCTACCAGAACCCCATATGTAACAGGTGATTCCGTAAAAGGCCGTGTCTACGAGATCAGCGATCGTTTCGGTGTTTTCGTAGCTGTTGATGACAAATATTCCGCCCTGATTCCAGCCAGAGAAGCCAGCGGCAAATACCGCCCGGGCGAAGTCCTCGACCTTCGCGTTTCCGAGGTGAAAGAGGATGGCAAGATGAACGTCACAGACCGTCAGAAAGCCTACATCCAGATTAACGAAGATGCCGAGAGCGTCCTTAGCATAATCGAAGAATTCGCCGGCGTCCTCCCCTTCGATGACAAAGCCTCACCAGAAGTGATCAAACGCGAATTCGGTCTCAGCAAGAATGCCTTTAAACGTGCTGTGGGACACCTTCTGAAAGAAGGGAAGATTGAGATTAAGGACAAACGCATCTACAAGAAATAATGGAATCTGATACACCCTTTATTGGAAAATAATAAAACCTGCATACCATATTGGAATACCCCAATATGGTATGCAGGTTTTTTCTCTAAAACACGAACGGGTGTTTACCGGGGCTTGAACTTGTGTTAAACTATTTATTAATCATACTTGCTATTTAATTGGTTGGTCGTTATCCCGGACGCGATTTCACAATGTATATTCACCGCCGCGCGTCGCAACGTTCCGGCAAGCTAATGACTAACTACGACTAAGACGCTCAGGAGAACCTTCGCGCCTAAGTCTCCGTAAGTCATGGATCTCGCCTCCACTAAAACCGCTCCTGAAATGCGCGGCTTGCGAATATACATTGCAAAATCGCTGGTTACTGGAAAGGGAAGAAAGAAACAGTAACGACAACGGGGGTGAGGTGAAGTAGTTGGTATCCCGCAACTTTATTATTTTTTGCCAATCTATCATTGCCAAGAAAGTATCGGAAAACCAATCACTCCCCCTCCCCCCTCTGTCGAAAGTTCCTATGCACAAATAAGTCCCAGACAGTACACAGCATTCGGGCAATGGTGATTGCTCTAGCGAGCCATTTCAGGCGCGGTTTTAGCGTAGGCGAAATCCACTGCTTACGGAGACTTAATCGTGAAGGCTCTCCTGAACGATTTAGTCGCAGTTAGCAGTTAGTTCGCTGGAGCGTTGCGCCGGCGAGTGAGCAATCACCATTGTCCGAATGCGTCCGTCTTGAACAACTTTCAACACACTAAATAGCAAATTTGCGAAGAAGGAGACACACAATGGCTTTTACCCACCTCCACGTCCACACCGAATACTCCCTGCTGGACGGTTCCAATAAAATAAAAGAATACGTTGCCCGTGTAAAGGAGCTTGGGATGGACAGCGCGGCCATCACAGACCATGGGGTCATGTACGGCGTCATCGATTTTTACCGGGCAGCGAAAGCAGCCGGAATCAATCCGATCCTTGGCTGCGAAGTCTATGTAGCCCCTGGTTCCCGCTTCGACCGCGAGATCGGCAGTGGCGACGACCGTTACTACCATCTGGTACTTCTTGCCGAGAACAACCAGGGCTACCAGAACCTTATGAAAATTGTATCCAAAAGCTTTAAAGAAGGCTTTTACTATAAACCACGAGTAGACCTGGAGCTTCTCCGGGAATATCACGAAGGTCTCATCGCGCTGAGCGCCTGCCTGGCCGGTGAAGTAGCCCGGTTCCTTAACAGAGGAATGTACCCGGACGCTAAGAAGGCGGCCCTCCGCTATCAGGAAATTTTCGGCGAAGGCAATTTTTTCCTAGAGCTTCAAGATCATGGAATTCCGGAACAGCAGAATGTAAACCAGCAGCTTCTGCGCATGCACCAGGAGACTGGAATTGACCTGGTAGCCACTAACGATATTCATTACACCTACAAAGAAGATGCTGATCCTCACGACATTCTTCTGTGTCTCCAGACAGGGAAGAAGCTGTCCGATACAGACCGTATGCGCTACGAAGGCGGTCAGTACTACGTGAAATCCGAGCAGGAAATGGCGGCACTTTTCCCATATGCACTGGAAGCCTTGGAGAACACACATAAAATAGCAGAGCGCTGCCACGTAGAAATTGAATTCGGAGTTACCAAGCTGCCAAGATTCGACGTTCCCGAGGGCTACACCTCCTGGGAATACCTGAATAAGCTCTGCTTCGAAGGGCTGGAGCGCCTGTACGATCCGGTTACCCCAGAGCTACGGGAGCGACTGGAATACGAGCTGAACACTATCAAAAATATGGGCTATGTTGACTACTTCCTCATTGTGTGGGATTTCATCCATTATGCCCGCAGTAATGGCATTGAAGTAGGCCCCGGACGAGGCTCCGCAGCCGGAAGTATTGTTGCATATACCCTTGGAATCACCTTACTTGATCCAATTAAATATGACCTTCTGTTTGAACGTTTCCTGAATCCGGAGCGAGTATCCATGCCTGATATTGACGTGGATTTCGGATTTGAGCGAAGACAGGAAGTAATCGACTATGTTGTACGGAAATACGGCAAAGACTGTGTGGTTCAGATTGTTACATTCGGTACTTTGGCAGCCCGCGGTGTTATCCGTGATGTAGGCCGTGTCCTCGATATGCCATATGCCCAGGTAGACTCCATTGCGAAAATGGTTCCTGCCAAAATACCGAATGTGAAGCTTGTCACAATTGATAAAGCCATGGAAGTAAACCCGGAACTGAAAAAAGCATACGACGAGCAGCCGGATGTGCATCATTTGATTGACATGGCTAAACGTCTGGAAGGTCTTCCAAGACATACCTCCATGCACGCTGCCGGAGTTGTAATCAGCCAGAAAGACGTCTCCGAGTATGTGCCCCTTTCACGCGCGCAGGACGGAACCATCGTCACCCAGTTTGTCATGACAACTCTTGAGGAGCTGGGACTTTTGAAAATGGATTTCCTTGGCCTTCGAACCCTGACTGTAATCAACAACGCAGTAAAAAATGTAAAGAAAAATTACGGCATATCCCTTGATATGCAAAAGATAGATTATAATGACCAGAAAGTGCTGGATTCTCTTGGAACAGGTCGTACTGACGGTGTGTTCCAGCTGGAAAGCGGCGGAATGAAAGGATTCATGAAAGAACTGAAGCCACATAGCCTTGAGGATGTAATCGCCGGAATTTCCCTGTACCGCCCAGGCCCTATGGACTTTATTCCCCAGTATATCCGCGGCAAGAACCGTCCAGACACCATCCACTATGATTGTCCTCAGTTGGAGCCAATCCTGAAAGCGACTCACGGTTGTATCGTGTACCAGGAGCAGGTTATGCAGATCGTACAGAGCCTTGCCGGATTTACCCTGGGACGAAGCGATCTTCTTCGCCGAGCCATGTCCAAGAAGAAACTTAACGTTATGGAAAAAGAACGCCAGGCTTTTGTCTATGGAAATGAAGCAGAAGGTGTTCCTGGATGTATTAAGAATGGAATTGACGAGAAAATTGCAAATAAGATCTACGATGAAATGATCGATTTTGCACAGTATGCATTTAACAAATCCCATGCTGCGGCATACGCCTATGTTACGTATCAGACTGCCTTTCTGAAATACTATTATCCGGTAGAATATATGGCTGCGCTGATGACCTCCGTAATCGACAAGCCTACCAAGGTTGCCGAGTATATTCAGGTCTGCCGTCAGATGAACATTCCAATCCTGCCGCCGGACATCAACAAAGGCGAGTATGGCTTTTCCGTATCAGGAGGCTCGATCCTCTATGCGCTTTCCGCAATCAAGAGCGTAGGGCGTCCGGTCATCGAGGCTATTGTTGCAGAGAGAAAAGAACATGGCGAGTACCTTTCCGTGAAGAACTTTATTGAGCGGAATATGGAAGCTGTGAACAAGCGTGCCATTGAGAACTTTATCAAGGCCGGTGCTCTGGATTGTCTGGAAGGAAACCGTCATCAGAAGATGGTCGTTTTTGGTCAGATCGTAGATGACATTTCCCGAAACAAGAAGCAGTCTATGGCAGGGCAGCTCAGCTTATTCGACATTGCCAGCGAAGATGAAAAAAAAGAATTTGAGATTCGTATGCCGAATCTGGAAGAATATGACAAAGAGACGGTTTTGTCCTACGAAAAAGAAGTCCTTGGCATATACTTGAGCGGCCATCCCCTGGATCGCTACCGTAATATGATGGAAAAAATGATTTCCGCAAGAACTATCGATTTCCAGCCATCAGATGAAGATGACCGTGAAGGTGGTGAACCGGATGAGTCAAAAGTACGGGACAATCAGAAAGTCATCATCGGAGGCATGATCACAGAGAAAAACGTGAAGTATACCAAGACAAACAAAGTGATGGCGTTTCTTACCGTGGAGGATCTGGTTGGAACTGTAGAAGTCATGGTTTTCCCAAGAGATTATGAGAAATGGCAGAATATGATCAATGAGGATGCCAGGGTATTCATCCAGGGACGTGTATCCGCAGAGGATGACAAGGCCAGCAAGCTGATCCTGGAAAAGGTACGGTCATTCTCCGATATTCCGAGAGAACTCTGGATCCAGTTTGAAAGTAAGGATGATTACAGCCAGAAAGAAAAAGGGCTTCTGGAGGATCTACGGAATTCTCAGGGTACAGACACTGTCGTTATTTATCTGAAAGATGTAAAAGCAATGAAAAAACTGTCTGCTGCATACCATGTAAATCTGCAGGATGAATGGCTTGCACAGATGAGTAAAAAATATGGTGAAGGCAATATCCGGGTTGTAGAAAGAGCTCTGAAAACGCTTTAAAGTGAAGAATCAGACAGGTATATGGAAAATTATGGTAAAATCACGGAAAACAGAGTGTAATTTCGGCAATTACTTAAGGAAAGAGTCTTGAAAAACCTTTGAAAATGCTATAAACTAATGCTGAATATGTGTATAGAAAAACGAGGGCGTTTCCACTGAAAATGGAGACACAGCTCCCGACGATTCATAAGATGGAGGAGATTATTATGGCAGAAAACAAAATTAAGACCATTGGTGTCCTTACCAGTGGCGGTGACGCTCCTGGAATGAACGCTGCAATCCGTGCAGTTGTAAGACGTGGACTTTCCAGCGGACTTAAAGTAAAAGGTATCCAGAAGGGCTATAACGGCCTTTTAAACGAAGAGATCATCGATATGACAGCAAGAGATGTATCCGACACCATCGAGCGTGGTGGTACAATTCTTTACACTGCAAGATGTGCCGAGTTCCGCACAGCGGAAGGACAGCAGCGTGGTGCAGAGATCTGCCGCAAGCACGGTATTGACGGACTTGTTGTAATCGGTGGAGACGGTTCCTTTGCCGGAGCACAGAAGCTTGCTAACCTTGGAATCAATACAATCGGAATTCCAGGAACCATCGACCTTGACATTGCATGTACAGAGTACACCATCGGTTTTGATACCGCTGTTAATACAGCTATGGAAGCAATTGACAAGGTTCGTGATACATCTACTTCCCATGAGAGATGCAGTATCATCGAGGTTATGGGACGTGGAGCCGGCTGGCTTGCACTGTGGTGTGGTATTGCCAACGGAGCCGAGGATGTTCTGATCCCTGAGAAGTATGACTATGATGAGCAGAAGCTGATCAATAACATTATTGAGAGCCGTAAGATGGGTAAGAAACACCACATCATCATCAATGCAGAGGGTATCGGCCATTCACAGGCTATGGCAACTCGTATCGAGGCTGCTACAGGAATCGAGACACGTGCTACTATCCTTGGTCACATGCAGCGTGGTGGAAGCCCAACATGTAAAGACCGTGTATATGCATCCATGATGGGTGCTATGGCAGTAGACCTTCTTCTGGAAGGCAAGAAGAGCCGTGTTGTTGGATACCGCCATGGTGATTTCGTTGATTTCGATATCAATGAAGCTCTTGCAATGGAGAAGAGCGTCACTCCATATATGTGGGAGGTTTGTGAGTCCCTTTCTCATAACTATAGGAAATAACAGTGATAATACGGTTCACTTGTCTCAGGGCATATTTCCGACTGGGTTTTACAGTATGTGATACACATTTTGCAGAAATCCTTTGAGCTATGTGCCGACGGCAGGTGAACCGTAATTATAAAAGAGTCATTGTTCCTGACATTCTGCAGCAGAATATTTTGCAAAAGATGCTGAGGGCAGTGGCATAAAGGAAGCTTATGTTCATTCAAAACCTGCAATATAAATTGCATAAACTGAATACGGCACAGATCATTACCCTCAGCTTTGCGGGGGTAATTTTTGTAGGAGGATTAATTTTGTGGCTGCCTTTCTGTACGGCAGCAGGCCAGAACACTTCGTTCTCAGATGCTATGTTTACAGCCACCACCTGTGTATGTGTAACCGGTCTTGTAACTGTGACCACAGCCACTCACTGGAGCCTGATCGGCAAGCTGGTGATCCTTTTGCTGATCCAGATTGGCGGAATTGGTCTGATCGCTCTTGCCAGCATTATTTTTATTTCCCTGAATAAGAAGATCAGTCTGAAGAACCGCAGAATGATCCAGGAATCCTATAATCTGGAGCAGATGTCCGGTCTGGTAACAGTGGTGAGAAAAGTGGTTCTCTGCGTATTTGCAGCGGAAGGAATCGGAGCCGTCGGCTATGCATTCTGCTTTGTACCAGAGCTTGGACTGGTGAAAGGTCTGGGGCAGGCTGCTTTTACAGCAGTTTCAGCCTTTTGCAACGCAGGAATCGATCTCTTGGGAGAGAACAGTCTGGCAGACTATGTAACCAATCCTCTGGTGAATGTGACAACGATGGGATTGATTATTGCTTCTGGACTTGGCTTTAACGTATGGTGGGATCTTGGAAAAAGAATAAAGCTGGTTTTTCAGAAGAAGCTTTCTCTTGGCAGATTATTCCGGACCCTTCGTCTGCAGAGCAAGCTGGTTTTGACTACAACCGGGATTTTGCTCCTTGGTGGGACAATCTGTATTTTGCTGTTTGAGTATAAGAACCCGGACACACTGGGAAGTCTGTCCTTTGGACAGAAGCTGATGGCAGCGGCATTTCAGTCTGTGACCACAAGAACTGCAGGATTTTTTACAGTTGATCAGGGGGCGCTGACCAGCGGAAGTGTAATGATCTGTCTGTTTCTTATGCTGGTTGGAGGTTCTCCTATGGGGACTGCCGGCGGAGTGAAGACGACTACACTTGCAGTGCTTGTGCTGAGTATTATTGCCAACCTTCGGGGAAAAAAGGATGTAGAGGTTTATGGGAGAAAGATTCGCAGCAGTTATATCCGTTCTGCGCAGGTAGTTGTGGGAATGGCGGTTAGTGTGCTGCTTATTTCCGTGCTGGGGATTTTTGCAATTATGCCGGATGCACCCTTTGTGGATGTGCTGTATGAGCTTACTTCTGCAATTGGAACCGTAGGTCTTTCCAGAGGACTGACCGCGGTCCTGAATACACCGGCCAAATGGATCGTTATTTTTACCATGTATCTTGGAAGAATCGGTCCGCTGACACTGGGCGCGGCGGTTGTATCCCGTGCGCAGAAGCGAACGAAAGATGTACATCTGGCAGAAGAGAATATTATGATAGGATAGAAAATGGCGTCTGTGGACGACATTATCCCGCATGAAAGTCCGTTGCTTTCATAGCAGATTTTAAAGGAGATTAGAATGAGCGGAAAATCCTTTGCAGTCATTGGATTGGGGCAGTTTGGAATGACCCTGGCGAAAGAGCTTGCGAATGCAGATTATGATGTTTTGGCAATTGATGATAAAGATGAGAATATTCAGGAAATTGCAGATACTGTCACTTATGCAGTTCGTGCAGATGTGCGCGAGCCTGGAATTCTGAAATCCCTGGGCGTGCAGAACGTAGACGTTGCGATTATTGCGGTTGCAGAAAATATGGAAGCCAGTATTACAGCTACCATGCAGGTGAAGGACCTGGGCGTCCCGCTTGTTCTGGCGAAGGCAATGAATTCCCTTCATGGCCGGATCCTGGAGAAAATTGGTGCTGATCAGGTAATATATCCGGAGCGTTCCATGGGAATCCGCGTTGCCCGTAATTTTACAGCCAGTGGATTTGAGGATGTGTTTGAGCTTTCTACGGAGTTCAGTATGGCAGAATTCCGGATCCCGGGTGAATGGGTGGGAAAAAGTCTTTCAGAGATCAGGCTCCGTGAGCAGCATCATATAAATCTGGTTGCAGTGAAGCATGGAGATTCTGTAAATGTAAACCTGAATCCTGCGGAGAAGCTGGAAGCGGGTTGTATTCTGGTTGCAGTAGGAAAGAACGAGGATTTGAATAAATTCCGAAAGCCGCTGTAACAGGGAGGATAATTTATGATAACCAGTGCAAATAATACACAGGTAAAAAATATCATACAGTTAAACCAGAAGGCCAAGGCCCGCAGGGAACAGGGGTTGTTTGTGGCTGAGGGACGGAAAATGTTCGGGGAAGCTCCAAAGGACTGGATTTCCAGGGTTTATGTGACAGAATCCCTGACTGCAGATGAGTCCCTGATGAAGCAGGTCATGGAGCTTCCGGAAGAAAAAAGAGAAATCGTGGCAGATAATGTTTTCCGGCAGATGTGTGATACCAGGACTCCACAGGGAATTCTTACAGTTCTGAAGAAACCGGTGTGGACTGTGGAAGATATTTTAAAAGGAGATGCTCCTTTGGTAATGGTTCTTGAGGATCTTCAGGATCCGGGAAATGCAGGGACTATTTTCCGAACAGGTGAGGGTGCTGGTGTTTCCGGTGTTTTTCTTACGAAAACCTGCGTAGACATTACCAATCCAAAGGTCATCCGCTCAACAATGGGATCTGTTTACAGAATGCCTTTCCTATATGTGGAGGATGTGGTATCATTAAAAGCGGAACTGGAGCAAAAAGGTATCCGTACCTTTGCAGCCCACCTGAAAGGAAAAAATTCCTATGATCAGGAGGATTATCAGGGCGGCACAGCATTTCTTATTGGAAATGAAGGAAACGGGTTGACGGAAGAGGCAGCAGAAGCTGCTGATTGTCTCATCCGGATCCCCATGTGCGGCAAGGTGGAGTCCTTGAATGCAGCTATGGCTGCAGGAATTTTGATGTATGAGGCTGCAAGGCAGAGACGGTAGGGTTAGCTGATCTGGAATCTGTCTGCTGAAGTATATCTGATGACGTATGGCAGATTTTGACAATCGCTTATCTGAAAGGGGGAGTCTTATGGAACCAATTATCTGGCTGGGAGTCCTGGCTGTGCTTCTGGTTATTGAAGGGCTTACCACGGCACTTACTACGATCTGGTTTGCAGGAGGCGCACTTGCTGCCGCTATTGCAGCCGGCATTGGAATGGGAATCGTGCCGCAGCTTCTTCTGTTTTTCTGTGTTTCACTGGTGCTGCTGTTTTTTACAAGACCGGCAGCTCTGAAGCTTATGAGAAAAGACACAGAGAAAACAAATGTGGAAGGTCTTCTTGGAAAAAAGGCTGTCGTGATCCAGAAGATCAATAATCTGGCCCAGACAGGCCAGGTTCGCATCAATGACATTGAATGGATGGCCCGGACATCCGATGACAGCGTAACAATTCCGGTTGACACTGTAGTAATCATAAAAGCAGTCCACGGTGTTAAATTGATCGTGGAGCCAAAGGAGGCGTAATATGGGAAGTATCTTATTTTTGCTGATTGTCATCATTCTGGTGCTGTGGATCCTGGCATCCTGCATCCGCATCGTACCCCAGGCATATGCGATCGTACTTGAGCGTTTAGGTGCTTATCAGGCAACATGGGGAACCGGTGTACACTTCAAACTTCCATTTGTAGAGCGTGTGGCAAGAAAAGTCAATCTGAAAGAGCAGGTTGTAGATTTCCCACCACAGCCGGTTATCACAAAAGATAACGTAACCATGCAGATTGATACTGTTGTATTTTTCCAGATCACAGACCCGAAGCTGTACGCATACGGCGTTGAGAATCCGATCATGGCTATCGAGAATCTTTCCGCGACTACATTGCGTAACATTATCGGTGATATGGAACTGGATGAAACCCTGACCTCCCGTGAGGTGATCAATACCAAGATGCGTGCTTCCCTTGACGTGGCAACTGATCCATGGGGAATCAAGGTAAACCGTGTAGAGCTTAAAAATATCATTCCTCCGGCTGCTATTCAGGAAGCCATGGAGAAACAGATGAAAGCAGAGCGTGAGAGACGTGAGGCAATCCTGATCGCAGAAGGTGAGAAGAAATCCACCATCCTTGTTGCAGAGGGTAAAAAAGAATCTGCAATTCTTGATGCCGAAGCTGAGAAACAGGCTGCTATCCTTCGCGCGGAAGCGCAGAAAGAGCGCATGATCAAAGAGGCGGAAGGTCAGGCAGAGGCAGTTCTGAAGGTTCAGAAGGCGAATGCAGAAGGTCTTCGTATGATCAAGGAGGCAGGTGCTGACAATGCAGTTCTTACCCTGAAGAGCTTCGAAGCTCTTGCGAAAGTGGCAGACGGCAAATCTACCAAGATTATTATCCCGTCAGAGCTCCAGAATCTGGCAGGACTGGCAGCTTCTTTGAAGGAAGTTGTTGTGGATGAAAAGGATAAAAAAGAAGAGTAACATTCTTGAAACAAGAAATTAATGAGATGAAAGCCGACGATGGTAGTCTGAAAAGTGAAAAATTGAAAGACTTGTACGACAGTTTACTGTAAAGCATGGCAGAAAGAAAAATGGTGCCAGGCACTATACCTGGCACCAGAGGAGGATTATTATGAACTTAAAAGGCAGAAATTTTTTGACACTGAAAGACTTTACACCAGAGGAAATTCTGTATCTTCTTGATTTATCCGCTGAGTTAAAGGCAAAGAAAAAAGCCGGTGAGCTTACCGAGTATTACAAGGGCAAAAATATTGCCCTGATCTTTGAGAAAACCAGTACCAGAACACGTTGTTCCTTCGAGGTGGCAGCCCATGATCTGGGAATGGGAAGCACCTATCTGGATCCAACTGGCTCCCAGATCGGCAAGAAAGAGAGCATTGCAGATACTGCAAGAGTTCTTGGAAGAATGTATGATGGTATCGAGTACCGTGGATTTGGTCAGGAAATTGTAGAAGATCTTGCAAAATATGCAGGAGTTCCGGTTTGGAACGGTCTGACAAACGAATATCATCCAACACAGATGTTAGCAGATATGCTTACCATCCGTGAGCATTTCGGATATCTGAAAGGAATCAAGCTGGTTTACATGGGCGATGCCCGTTACAACATGGGTAACTCCCTAATGGTAGCCTGCTCCAAGCTTGGTATGCATTTCGTAGCCTGCACAAGTAAGAAATATTTCCCAAATGAGGAGCTGGTTGCTCAGTGCAAAGAGTACGCTGCAGAGTCCGGCGCAACCATTACTCTTACAGAGGATGTAGAGGCTGGAACGAAGGACGCAGACGTTATTTACACAGATGTATGGGTATCCATGGGTGAGCCGGATGCAGTATGGGAAGAGAGAATCCATGATCTGACACCATACAAGGTAACCTCTGCAGTTATGAAGAATGCAGGGGAGAAAGCAATTTTCCTTCACTGTCTGCCGGCATTCCATGATCTTAAGACAAAGATTGGCAAAGAGATGGGCGAGCGCTTCAATCTGACAGATATGGAAGTAACAGACGAAGTATTCGAGTCTCCGGCTTCTAAGGTATTTGATGAGGCTGAGAACCGTATGCATACCATTAAAGCGGTTATGGTTGCTACACTGGGAGAGCCTGAGAATAAATAATTCGGCTTCCAGATAACAATGAATTAATGAATTCCGATTGTTTCTACGTTCTTATGTACTACTTTTTATCCTCTGGATAAGATGTATCATTTATTCAAAGAACCTGGACGATTGGGAGTTATAGAAAGGGTATCTGAAATGATTTCCGAAAAAGAATCATATGAAGAAATTGGCACGGGCAGTATCTATAACGAAACCACAATTGCAGATCAGATACATACAAAATGGGCGGGCAAAACCGTCCATTTTGCAAGAGAAACAGATTCTACCAATTTGTGGATCAAGCGTCTGGCGAAGGAAGGCGCATCAGAGGGAACTCTTGCACTGGCAGAATTTCAGTCAGCAGGAAGAGGAAGACTTGGCAGATCCTGGGAGGTACCAGAGGGTACGTCGGTTATGATGAGCATTCTTCTCAGACCGAAATTTGAACCTCAGTATGCACCAACCCTTACCCTTGTAATGGGTATGGCTGTGGCGAAAGCAGTGAAGAATCTTGGATTTGACGTAAGTATCAAATGGCCCAATGATGTGGTAGTTTCCCACAAAAAAATATGCGGAATCCTTACCGAAATGGGGGTTCGCGATGGAAAAATTGACTATGCAGTCATCGGAGTGGGAATTAATGTAAATATCAGAGAGTTTCCGGAGGAGATGGCAGACAAGGCTACATCCCTTTATCTGGAGAGCGGCAAGGAATTTGACAGAAGCCAGATTCCCGGGCTTGTGATGGAAGCTTTTGAGGAATACTATGAAAAATTTGCAGCGACCTGTGACCTCAGTGGGCTGAAAGAGGAATATGAAAGTATTCTTGCTAATTACAATCAGCCGGTGCGTGTGCTGGCGAAAGAGCCGTACGAGGGCGTGGCCAGAGGGATTACAGATGGCGGAGAGCTGTTGGTAGAGAAAACTGATGGAACGATTGTAGCTGTCAGCGCCGGTGAGGTTTCGGTTCGCGGGCTGTATAGCTATGTGTAAGGCTATTGTTTAGGCACATTTTCGCAAATGATATTCCCCACTGATTGCGATAATCCTACAGTGAATGGGGCATATCACTTGCGAAAATGTTGTTGACACAGATGAAAACAGAAAGGTGGGACTTAATTGTATCAGGAGAATGTAGTGCTTTGCGGCGCAAGCGCCTATGAACAGAAATATTACTTTAATAAAGACTTTGATTCTCTGCCTGATCATGTGAAGAAGGAACTGCAGATCATGTGTGTTCTTTTCACAGAAGAGATTGGAGGAATTTTCACACTGGAATTTGATGATCACGGAAACCTGCAGTTTAAAACAGAGGCTACGGAAGCTGATGGATTTTATGATGATATTGGCGGTGCACTGAAGATTAAAAAGCTGCGTGTGGAGAAAGAGGAGCTTCTGGAATCTCTGGAAATGTATTATCGTGTGTTCTTCCTTGGGGAAGATGTGGATAAAGAGAAGACAGAAGAGTAAGCTGTGTGGATAAACTGATAAACAGGGAAAATAGCAGCTCATCAGATGTGACATTTGAGTTCACGAAGCGAGTAATTGTTGAAAGGATTGAATAGTTACACATCAAATATGAAAGTAATTAAGGTGATATGAGTAGTAATTTAGATTCTAAGTTGAGATATGAGCTTCCAAAGGAGATGAAGTGGAAAATCGGAACTGTGGAGATCCCTAACCGGTTCGTCCTGGCACCAATGGCGGGCGTTACCGACCTGGCTTTTCGCAGGCTTTGCAAGGAGCAGGGCGCTGGGCTTCTCTGCATGGAGATGATCAGTGCCAAGGCTATTTCCTATAAGAACAAAAATACCAGGGCGCTGATGGAAATCGACCCGGTGGAGCATCCTATTTCCATGCAGCTCTTTGGAAGTGAGCCAGAGCTGATGACGGAGGTGGCGAAGGAAATCGAGGAGGAGCCTTTTGACATTCTGGATATCAATATGGGATGCCCAGTGCCGAAGGTGGTAAATAACGGTGAAGGTTCAGCTCTTTTGAAAAATCCGGATCTGATTGTGAAGATTGTGAAAAGCATTTCTTCTGCCATTCAGAAGCCATTGACAGTGAAAGTTCGTATCGGTTTTGAGAATGAGCCGGTGGATATTGTGGAGATTGCAAAGCGCGTGGAGGATGCCGGGGCAGCAGCTATTGCAGTTCATGGACGGACACGGCAGCAGTATTATTCCGGGATAGCAGACTGGGAGACCATTGCCAAGGTTAAAGAAGCAGTTTCCATTCCGGTGATTGGAAATGGGGATGTGGATTCGCCGAAAAAGGCGGAGAAACTTTTTCGGCAGACCGGATGTGATGCGGTGATGATCGGGCGTGCTGTGGAAGGAAATCCATGGATATTTCGGGAGATGAATCACTATTTTGCAACAGGGGAAGAGCTGGCAAGACCTTCTCTGGCAGAGGTGAAAGCGATGATTCTGAAGCATGCACGGGCTCAGATTGAAATGAAGGGTGAATTCATCGGGATCCGGGAGATGCGCAAGCATGTAGCATGGTATACAGCAGGGATGCCCCACAGTGCAGGGCTTCGCAGGGAGTCCAATAATATTGAGAGTTATGCGGATCTGGAGAAGCTGCTGGAGAGATTATAATTATGTTCAGTGGATCCGATTCTGCAAAAAATCATTTCAAATGTAGTGTTGACCAGATGAGTGGAAAACCGCTGTATGGTGATAAAAAGATAATAATCAGACGTATGAGAGTCAGGAGGTTTGGGCTGGGAAGGCTGGAACTTGCTGACTTTTTCTATAGTTGAAAGGGAAAGATTATGGATAAATTACTGAGATATAACGGTGTGCAGGAAGCACTAAAATTTCTGCGCGAAGATGATGAAAGAACTTTGCAGGAGCACCTGGAAATGTGCCAGATTCCTGCGCCTTCCTATGAAGAAGGGGAGAAAGCGGAATATGTCCGAAAGAAGATGGTGGATGCCGGTCTTTCAGAGGTGCACGTTGATGAGGTGGGAAATGTGCTGGGAACCTGGAAAGGGACTGGGAATGGACCGCGAATTATGGTTGCGGGACATACAGACACTGTTTTCCCAAGGGAGACAGACCTTACTTTGAAGAAAGAAGGCGAACGCTACAGCTGTCCGGGAATCGGAGACGATACCAGGGCGGTAGCGGAGCTTCTCAGTCTTGCAAGAGCAATGAATGCTACAGGCATTCGCGGCGAGGGAGATATTGTGTTCTGTGCAAATGTGTGCGAAGAGGGACTTGGTGATCTGAGGGGAATTAAGCATGTATTTAAGGATATGGCAGACACAGAAGGGCGCTACGACGGTTTCGTTTCCATTGATGATAAAAAAACCTCTGGAATCATTTACCAGGCAGTAGGCAGCGAGCGCTATCTGGTAACTTTCCACGGAACCGGCGGACACAGCTTCACCGGCTTCGGAATTCCCAACCCGATTCACGCAATGGGAAGGGCGATTGCGAAAATCAGCGATTTCCAGACACCAAAGAATCCGAAAACTACTTTCAGTGTAGGCGTAGTAAACGGCGGCACGTCTGTAAATGTAATCGCGGCAGAGTGTTCTATGCTGGTGGATCTGCGCTCTGTGGATGCAGGGGAACTTGAGAAATTATCCGCAAAACTCCACCAGGCAATAGAAGAAGCCGTGAATGAGGAAAACGCCCGCTGGGGATATGGAACTTTAAGTTCTGAGAGTACAGGAATCCTTGACGACAATAATATGACAGCGAAAAGCAGTGTGGGAGATACAGCTGGCGCAGTGCCAGTGAATGCTGATAATGGAGACAGGGAAACCTCAGCAGAAGATGACCGCATTACAGTCACCTTCGAACAAAAGGGCAGGCGCCCTGCTGGTACCCAGGAAAAATCCTGCCAGATTGTCCAGGCTGCAAATGCTGCAAATCAGGCCATTGGCATGGAAACCCTGTACATCGGTGCCGCCAGCACAGACGCCAACATCCCCATCAGTCTTGGAATCCCTGCCATCACCGTGGGCTGGGGAGGAAAAGGCGGTGGAGAGCATACCATCCACGAATGGTACGAACCTGCAGAATCCTGGAAAGGACCACAGCGTGACTTGCTGTTGCTGTTGGCGTTATCGGGCTATGAAAATATACGAGAGTATCAGCTTCCACGCATAAATCCGAAAGGAAAATAAAAAAACATCCCCCGGAAAGAATAGTCCCAATAAACGGACATTTCCCTTCCGGGGGATGTTGTATTAACTGAATTAGTTCTGATGTTTTTTTCGAAGAATTACATAAACCAGAATCAAAGTAAACAGCACAAACAAAATGGAGCAGGACAGTACATAATTCAATGCTGCGCCCATAATTCCCCACTGCTGCACCAGAATCCGGGCAGCTGTGATGGTAATAATTGCGGTTATGGAATAAACTGGAAGCAGGCATTTTCCCCAGCGGATAGCGATAAGGATATTGTAGATCATGTAGACTTCCGCGCTGATTCCTCCGCCGATAAGCAGAACTACGAAATGCAGCTTATATGGGGAAAGATCCACGCCGTAAATAATCTCCAGCAATGTTCGACCGATGAGATGCCCTCCAGCCACAACAGCTACACAGCAGACCAGGATGATGCCAATGATCCGCAGTATGTACAGTGTGAACTTTTTCACATTATTTTCCCACCATAATTCTGCGATGGTGGTGATGGTAGGCTTAAACACGAACTCGCACATCAGCGAAATCACAAAAGAAGGCATAAACAGAATGCTATAGTAAGTCTGATATTCATCTGTCATAACGCCAGCCATTGCGTATTTTGGAATGTTGTAGAGCAGCAGGGAAAGAAAAGTACCGATAAACATAGGGGTACAGGTTCGAAGTAACTCCCACACATGAGACATCTGAAGCTTGCGTCCATCCTCTTCATGACCAACGTATTTTCTGGTCATCTGTGAGTTAATGATAAGACACAGAATAAGGGAGGTTGTAGAAGTAGCAACACAGGTGCAGTACAGGTTCTTGGTGATAATAAGCATAGCGGTGAAAAAAACTGCGGAATACAGATTTCTCGCCGCCAGCATTTTTCCCATCTGCTCAACATGGTACTTTTGCTGAAGATTTCCGTGGAAAACATCCTCCACCGCATCAATCATCTTCATCATAATAATAAAAGTGCTGATGATAATATATTCGCCTTTGAAGCTGAAGGAACTGTAAATAATTCCAAACAGCATCATCAGTGCACAGGTGATAATGCGGGAAACCTTATACTCGGAAAAAATATATTTGTGCTCCAGATCCGTGGCCTGATAGGTGCGGACACCATAGCGTCCCACCTGCAGAAGCAGCTGTGCAGTAGCGTAGCTTAAGGAATAAAACCCTGCCAGCTGTGCGCCACACACACGAGTTACCACCAGGAGATACAAAAAGGAGGAGCCTGAGTAACAGGTACTTCCGATCATATTCCATAAAAAGGCTTTTTTTACATTTTTTTCTTTATTCATTTGCTAAAAATCTCCATTTATTGGTAATCGCTGCTTAATCCTCAGATGTCATCTGGCGCAGCTGTTCCATAGAGTGCTCACGGAAGCGGGCAATCTGCTCATTTGCATAAGTAAAATCAATTTCTTCGGTAAGCTTCTCGTAAGAAACATCATCCATAGTTCTATCGGTAAGCTTCACCAGATTAAGAAGCTGCTGAACACGGCGGTTCATGTGATGACCGTTTACCTTGGCGAAGAATTTGCGGTTAAAAATAAGGGCAAAAACAACACCATGGAAAGAATCAGAAACTACATATTCTGCATTTTTGAAAAGTCCCATCCACTCTGCAGGACCAACTGTGATCTTGCAGTCACATTTCAGAAGTCCGACTAATGGGAAAGGAATGTATACAATACGGTAGCCGGTCTTATTGTGGAGTCGGCGGGCGAAGTCTACGATTTCTTTGTTAATTCCCAGCTGGTAAACCAGAATGTATTTTTCTTTATATTTTGGCTCAACCAGAAGCTTATCCCACTCTTCCGCAGTGAGAAGAAGGGTAGGATCGCAGACCACTTCAGGACGCTTCTCTGTGAGATTCTCTACAATGTCAGCCCCATAGTCTTCACGAACCAGAATTTCATCAAAATCGGAAAGCAGTTCTTTGTATTTCTGCTGGTATTCTTCCGGCGGAAGATTTTCACCGATACTTGCGGCATAGCTGCATTTCTTTTTTCCCTCTTTTACAAAATCAAGGAAATAGGTAGTGTCAAAATTGGTAAGCTTGTAATCCCAAATCTGGTCGCTTCCAGCAATATAAATATCGTATTTGCCAGCTACCGGCTGCATTTTACCCTGAATGACAGGCTGGCTGTAGCGCATATGCTTACGGAATTTGTTGCATTTGAAACGGCGGGGAATGTAGCAGATATGGCCGATTGCCCCGTAAATATAGTTAAAAAGTCCTTTCTTTTTCAGGTTTACAAGGCGGAAAGGATTGCTGATATAGTCGCAGCGGTAATCAATAATTTCCGGCTGAGTGCCGATTTCTTGCAGCTTTTTCTGAAGCGCATAGCTCTGCAGGATGGCACCGTAATTGTCGTAGTTATGGAAGGTAATCACACCTACTCTTTTTTTCTGCATAAAGTCCTCCTGACTAATATAAGGTAGATATAATATAACACATAAACGAGAAAATAAACAGTTTTTGCAGGTGGATTTATCAATTAATTCTAAAGTGGTTATGGAAGTTAAAGTTGAAATTGTTAAGGAGTACGCTATAATAGAGATAATGAAATTTACCTGAGAAAGTGGAGGCGTAAAGATGGCGGGATATTTAATCGCAGAAACTACCCGTGAGGAGCGGGAGAAGATTGTTGCAGAATCCCTTGGAAATATTGAGGCGAACTGCGACGGTTGTATGGCAGGGCTGGCTGAGATGTATCAGGAATACATTGATGGGAAGAAAGAGCTTCGCCAGATCAATATGGAATTTAACGCAAGATACGTAAAAAGCGAGGACATGCCGGTGAGAAGCCGGTGCCCGGAGTCCTTTTGCTAATAGAAATCAAAGAGGGCACCAAACTGAAATATGAATTGAGGCAGTACGAAGTAACAGAATAAAGAAGCAGTAAGAGCAGAAGTTTTCAGTACATGTAACGAAAACTTCTGCCTTTTTTTAACCAAATGTTAATAGTTCTTTTTTTATTCTGGTGTTATTATGTAAAAAAGTCGTATTATAATTAATAAGGAAATAAAAGGCTATTGCTAATTACGTCTGCAATAAATACGTTCTAGAATTATTTTAGTTATGGAGAAAAGTATATGGAAAAAAACGTATTAAAGGTTCGCATGCTTGGAACCTTTTCGTTGGAATATAAGGGAAAAGAACTGGTACTGGATCGAAATAAAGCATCGAAGACTACACAGCTTTTTCAGCTGCTTATGTTTCATACCGAAGACGGCGGAATTTCCAAAGCTGCTATGATAGATGCCCTTTATGGAAGAGTTGAGGTGGAGAATAAGAACGGAAGCCTGAACAACACCATTTTCAGACTTCGTAAACAGCTGAAGGATATTGGACTTCCAGATAGCAAATACATAAATATCCAGTCCGGAATGTGCTGTTGGGACGGAAATATTGAAGTTCAGGTTGATGTAAATGAGTTCCGGAAACTGATAGAGAAAGAAAAAAAGGAGAAACAGGAAGAGGACAAGCTCCATCTCTGGATGCAGGCCTGGAAAATTTATAAAGGTGAATTTCTCCCGGATATGATCGGGGAGCAATGGGTCGCTGTGGAGAATGTCCGGTGCAGAGATGAGTACTTCCGTGTTACAGAGGAGCTGTGCCGCTGGCTGAAGGGGCATGAACGGTATGAAGATCTGCATAAAGTGGCGCACAGAGCCGCCGAAATTTATCCCTTTGACGAGTGGCAGGTCTGGGAAATCGACAGCCTGATCGGAATGTCACGATATAAGGAAGGCCTTGAAGTTTACCAAAACACCGAAAAGCTTTTATTCGATGAAATGGGAGTGGCCCCTTCGGAGAGATTGTTAAAGCGTTTCAAGCTGATGGGAGAACGGACTTCACAGGCAGCAGGTGCCCTTAGCGATATCAAGGAAAGACTTCGGGAAAAGGATGCTGCAGTAGGAGCATATTTCTGTCCGTTTCCCAGCTTTGTTGACATCTATCATGTATTCAGCCGTATGGTGGAGCGCTCCGGTTTATCCGTGTTTGTTATGCTTTGCACACTGGACTATAAGGCGGATCATGTTTCGGAGGAGAAGGAACGTGAAAAGTCCGAACTTCTCAGACAGGCTATCCAGTCATCCATACGAAAAGGTGATTTTTACACCAGATACAATGTCCGGCAGTATATTGTCATGCTGATCGAAATCAGCCAGGAGAACTGCCCCATCGTTTCCAAACGAATTGCAAAAAAATTCAATAAGCTCTCTGGCGATAAGAAATTCACTCAGGTTGATTTCTATGTGGCATCCATTGGAGAGATGTGTGAAATGGAGGGATAAATTATGGTCTACGATGTGATTTGTGATGAGTATGAACTCATTTGCTCCTGATTTATGGAAAAGACTTGAAAAATGCTAAAAATGCCATAGGAAATCGCTCGTTTTTGCAACTCTTTCGGAAAATGAAAGAGTTGGAGAAAGAGGCAAAGTGATAGAATATATTTAAAAATCATATACTATCTATCATGCAACCGAAAATAATTCCCGATTCGGTTAAAATAAATCTACATATCCAAAGAAAGGAATGAGACATTATGAAAAAGAATGGGTATTTAAGAAGATTTCTGGCACTGTTTCTCGCTCTCGTGATGATCATGGCTGATTCATCTGTGACGACGTTTGCGGCGACGGTGGGAAGGGTGAAGCAGAAGAGTGCGGCCGCGGAGACGGAAAATCAGCAGACGGTATATACCTATGAGGATTCTAAGGTAACGGTAACTGCAACGTTGGAAAATGCCGATGCAGTACCGGACAACGCCAAATTTGTTGTCACAAAAATGAATAAAGCAGATCATCAGGATGGTTATGCGTATGCAGAACAGAAACTGAAAGAATATGAAGAGTTAGAGAATGTTCTGTATGATAGTTATCTGATTTATGATATGCATTTTGAAGATGAGAACGGAAACGAAATCGAGCCAGCAGAAAGTCAGGTTTCCGTAAACATTTCTTATAAAAAGGCTCAGAAATTATCAAATGAAACAACAGAAGACAGTGTACAGGTATTACATTTGGATGAAAATCTGGATCAGTTGGAAGATGTAACGGATAATGTTGAACTGAATAAAAAAGGAAAAATTAAGGAAGTAACATTAACAACGGATAGTTTTAGTACTTTTATTATCGCAGATCAAGGTCTGAGTAGTTTTAAGCTGAGATTACAGTTTGTGGATTCGCAGGGAAACGTTGCAACAAGTCAGAATGGTACATACTATGCGAAGATTGAAAAAGATGGATTACATCAGTTTAAAAAAATAACTGTAGAAAATGGAATTGGCGAGGCAACATTTGATGCGCTGTATGATAATAATGGTAATCGACAGAAGAGCATAGAAACTGGTGAATATAAAGCAGTGCTTGCAATTGCTCGTCCAGATCAAAATCCAAACGTAGAAGGTCAGAAACAAAATAATTGGGATACAAATAACGCTTTGTCAGAAGTCGATAATGGCCAGACATTTGATTATCAGTTTACAATTGCAATTAATGACAGATACACAGTAGACTCTTCACATGACACAGTTGTTATTAATGCAACTCAGATGGGAAATAATTCTATTTCTTATGCTGATATAAAAGATGGCTTGAAAGATGCAAGCCAATTTATGGTTGTTGCGAATTATTTCGAGCAATCCATGCATTTTGAGGGAAATTTTGCTGTAGATAAATTTAAAGGAAATGGAAACCCGGTTGGAGCACAGGGAACTGAAAAGAAAATTAATCTTACAATTAATATTGAAAAATCAGTTAATCCAGCAGCTGCAAAAACTTTTAACTTTAGAATAGTTGATGCAAACAAGAATAAAGTCGCAGATGTAACCATTACAACTGATGCTAACGGAGTTGGCTCTACCTCGTATACAATTAAGGATGCAAAAAGTGCATATGAAGTATATGAATTAGATGAAAAAGGAAATATTCTTGAAGATGGAGGAAAAATAGGAGACTATACAGTTTCTTATGATTATTCAGAAGGTTTAAAAGGCTTAATGAACTATGATACAACTTCATTTGCGAAAGTGATTGAAGGGGTTACAAGTTTAACTGCAAATAGCTCAAACAATTTATTTGTAACAACGTCAGAGGTGACGACCGATAAGGGGGCTGTTAAGAAGGTTACCGCAGCAGAATTCGATTCTCTGATTAACATTACTAATATTTTAACAACAGTATCTGGATTATCAAAGAAACTTGCTAAGGCGAAATCTACAGATTCAGCACAAGTTGTTTATTTAACCCCAAGTGATCTGAAACAGCACCGATTAAATCTTCCAGCAGTTAGAGATAATCAAGCTCTTGTGATCAATGTTATGATTCCAAGTGGCATGAATGAACTTGATGTTGCGACAGAAGTACTTTATGTTGGAAATGAAATAGTTGATGTTGCTGGTAAAAAAGAAAGCGAACTGGATCCGAATAGTAAAGGTCAACAAATTGCAAAAAGAACAATTTGGAACTTCGTAAATGAAGATGGAACTCCATATAAGGGATATGTGAAAGATACTGGAAAGAAGATGGGCGGATTTGCCCTTGTTCCAGAAGGCTCATATATGAATAATAATGGAATGTGTTCCATTTATGCTAAAAACGTTTATCAGGGCGGAGCCGAAATTCACAAAAATAGTTTCCCTGGTGATCAGGAAAAATCTGGAACTGTAAAGATTTCTAATAGAAAAGATACACCAGAAGAGACCAGTGTAAGTGTCAAGAAGGTATGGAATGACAGCAACAACCAGGACGGAATCCGCCCGGATTCCGTCACCGTACAGCTTTATGCAGACGGAAAAGCAAGCGGAGCCCCGGTAGACCTGAATGCGGCGAATAATTGGAGCCACACCTGGAGCGGACTTGCGAAGAAAGCAAATAAGACCGACATTAAATATACGGTGGACGAAGTGAGCGTACCGGCAGACTACACCAAGACGGTAAGCACAAACGAAGCGAAAACGGAATATGTGATCACCAATACCCATGTGACCGAGACAACAGAAGCAATGGTCAAGAAGGTATGGAACGACAGCAATGACCAGGACGGAAAACGCCCGGCAGAACTGACCGTGAACCTGATGAACGGAAACACGGTGGTACGGACGGTTACCCTGAATGCTGGAAATAACTGGACAGCGAAAGTGACCGGACTTGCGAAGAAGGCCAACGGAACCGATATCGCATACAGCTGGAGTGAGGGAAGCATGCCGACAGGCTACAGCCTGACTGATACTTCCGTGGATGGAACGGTAACCACCCTGACGAACACCTATGCACCGGAAGAAACAAGCGTAAGTGTAAGGAAGGTATGGGATGACAGCAGCAACCAGGACGGAATCAGACCTGCAAGTGTGACAGTACAGCTTTATGCAGACGGAACAGCAAGCGGAGCCCCGGTAGACCTGAATGCAGCGAATAATTGGAGCCACACCTGGACCAAACTTGCGAAGAAAGCAAACAAGACGGACATTGAATATACGGTGGACGAAGTGAGCGTACCGGCAGACTACACCAAGACGGTAAGCGCAAACGAAGCGAAAACGGAATATGTGATCACCAATACCCATGTGACCGAGACAACAGAAGCAACGGTCAAGAAGGTATGGAACGACAGCAATGACCAGGACGGAAAACGCCCGGCAGAACTGACCGTGAACCTGATGAACGGAAACACGGTGGTACGGACGGTTACCCTGAATGCTGGAAATAACTGGACAGCGAAAGTGACCGGACTTGCGAAGAAGGCCAACGGAACCGATATCGCATACAGCTGGAGTGAGGGAAGCATGCCGACAGGCTACAGCCTGACTGATACTTCCGTGGATGGAACGGTAACCACCCTGACGAACACCTATGCACCGGAAGAAACAAGCGTAAGTGTAAGGAAGGTATGGGATGACAGCAGCAACCAGGACGGAATCAGACCTGCAAGTGTGACAGTACAGCTTTATGCAGACGGAAAAGCAAACGGAGCCCCGGTAGACCTGAATGCGGCGAATAATTGGAGCCACACCTGGAGCGGACTTGCGAAGAAAGCAAATAAGACCGACATTAAATATACGGTGGACGAAGTGAGCGTACCAGAAGGTTATACCAAGACGGTAAGCGCAAATGAAGCCAAGACGGAATATGTGATCACCAATACCCATGTGACCGAGACAACAGAAGCAACGGTCAAGAAGGTATGGAACGACAGCAATGATCAGGACGGAAAACGCCCGGCTAAACTGACCGTAAACCTGATGAATGGAAATACAGTAGTGTCTACGGTAACCCTGAGTGAAGAGAACGGCTGGGAAGCAACTGTATCCAACCTGCCAAAGAAGGAAAACGGAACGGTCATCAGCTACAGCTGGAGCGAGGGAAGCATGCCGGAAGGCTACAGCCTTGAAGGAAGTGTGACAAGCGGAACCGTAACCACGCTGACTAATAAATATGCGCCGGAAGAGACCAGTGTAAGCGTAAGAAAAGTATGGACGGACAGTGACAACCAGGACGGAATCCGTCCAGACTCCATCACCGTACAGCTGAAAGCAGACGGTAAAGAGAGCGGAGAGCCGGTAGAGCTGAATGAGGCAAACAACTGGACCCATACCTGGAATGGTCTTGCGAAGAAGGCAAGCGGAACCGAGATTGAGTACAGTGTAGACGAAGTAAGCGTGCCGGGAGGCTATACTAAGACGGTAACAGCCAATGAAAACAAGACGGAGTATACGATCACAAATACCCATGAAACTGAGAAGACAGAAGCAACGGTCAAGAAGGTATGGAATGATAGCAACAACCAGGACGGAACCCGCCCGGTTGAACTGACCGTAAACCTGATGAATGGAAATGCAGTAGTGGATACTGTAACTTTGAAAGAAGCGAATGACTGGAGCGCAACTGTAGGGAATCTGGAAAAGAAGGCTGGTGGAAAAGATATCGAGTACACCTGGACAGAGGGAAGCATGCCAGAAGGCTACAAACTGACCGACACCAGAAAGAACGGAACTGTAACCACCCTGACTAACACCTACGCTCCGGAAAAAGTTTCCATCACTGGAACAAAGACCTGGAACGACGCGAATAATCAAGATGGCAAACGTCCAACCAGCATCAAGATCAGCCTTTTTGCAAATGGAAATGTAGTGAAGAGCCTTGATGTAACAGCAGCAACCAACTGGACGTATAGCTTCACAGACCTGCCGAAGTACGAAGCAGGAACTGAAATCAAGTACACAGTAGGAGAGGAAGCAGTTGCAGATTATGAGACTAAGGTAGAAGGCTACAACATCACCAACACTCATAAACCAGCAACCCTCGACATCACCGGAACCAAAACCTGGAACGATTCCAACAATCAGGATGGCAAACGTCCAAAGAGCATCACCGTCAACCTTCTTGCAAATGGCATAATTACAGACACCAAGACCGTAACAGCTGACGATAACTGGACCTACAGCTTCACCGATCTGCCGAAATATGCAAATGGTCAGGAAATTACCTACACGGTAAGCGAGCTTACCGTACCTGGTTATACAACAACTATTGATGATAATTACAACATCACCAACAGCTACACCCCAGGTGAGACCAGCGCGTCTGTAACCAAGATCTGGGATGATGCTGACAACCAGGATGGCATTCGTCCAGAGAGCATTACCGTAGCTCTCCTTGCAAATGGAACGCCAACTAACAAAACTGTTACTCTTACTGCTGCGAACAACTGGACACAGACGATAACTGGTCTTCCGGAAAAAGCAGATGGAGAGTATATCACCTACACCTGGACCGAGGTTAATGTTCCAGAAGGCTACAGCCTGACAAGAACTTCCAAGAACGAAACGGTAACCACTCTGACCAACACTCATACTCCAGAGCTTACTTCCATCACCGGAACCAAGACCTGGAAAGATGCAGATAATCAGGATGGAAAACGTCCAGAGAGCATTACCGTAAACCTTTTTGCAGACGGAACTAAGCTTAAGAGCCAGAGTGTAAGTGCTGATGCAGACGGAAACTGGAGCTACAGCTTCACAGACCTTCCGAAATATGCAAACGGACAGGAAATCACTTACACCGTAACTGAGGATGCAGTCGATGGCTACACAACCGAGAGTGATGGCTATAATTTCATTAACACTCATCAGCCAGAGACCACCGAGATTACCGGAACCAAGACCTGGAACGATGCAAACAACCAGGATGGCAAGCGTCCGGAAAGCATCACTGTAATCCTTCTTGCAAATGGCACAGAGAAAACTCGCCAGGCCGTAACTGCAGACGAAGCAGGAAACTGGACTTACACCTTCAAAGATCTGCCGAAATATGCAAATGGCCAGGAAATCACCTACACCGTAGCTGAGGAGGAAGTAACTGATTACACTACAACCTACGATGGCAGCAACATCACCAACAGCTACACTCCAGGAAAGACCAGTGCAACAGTAACCAAGATCTGGAACGACGCTGAAAATCAGGATGGAAAACGTCCGGAGAGCATTACCGTAAGTCTTCTTGCAGACGGTAAAGAAACCGGAAAGACCGTTACCCTGAGCGTCGAGAACAATTGGAAACAGACTATATCTGACCTTCCGGAAAAAGCAGACGGAAAAGCAATCGAGTACACCTGGACAGAGGAAACTCTCCCAGAAGGTTACGAACTTACCGACAACAGCAAGAACGGAACTGTAACTACTCTGACTAACACCTACGCTCCAGAAACAACTTCCATCACCGTAACCAAGACCTGGGATGACGCAGACAATCAGGATGGCAAGCGTCCAGAGAGCATTATCGTCAACCTTCTTGCAAACGGAGAGATCGTAGCAAGCCAGACTGTAAAAGCAGACGAAGCAGGAAACTGGACCTACACCTTTAAAGACCTGCCGAAATATGCAAATGGCAAGGAAATTACCTACACCGTAACCGAGGAAGCAGTGGAAGGTTATGAAACAAGTGTAGACGGATTTAACATCACCAACACTTACACAACCGAGACAACTGAGGTGAAGGGCTCCAAGACCTGGAACGATGCGGACAATCAGGATGGAAAACGTCCGGAGAGCATCACTGTAAGACTTCTTGCAAACGGCGAGGAGAAAGACAGCCAGACCGTAACCGCAGACGAAAATGGAAACTGGACCTACAGCTTCGAAAAACTGCCGAAATATGAGGCTGGAAAAGAAATTGTATACACGGTAACCGAGGATGCAGTTGCAGATTACACAACTGAGATCACCGGCTACGATATCACCAATAGCTATGCACCAGGAAAGACCAGCGTCACAGTTACCAAGTCATGGGCTGATAACGATGACCGCGGCGGTCACAGACCGAAGGAAATCAAGGTTCAGCTGAAAGCCGATGGAGAAAACAGCGGCGAGGAAATTACCCTGAACGCAGAGAACAAGTGGACTTACACCTGGTCCGAACTTGATGAGAAGAAGTCTGGAAAGGATATTGTCTACACAGTAGAAGAAATTGGCAAAACAGCTGGCTATATTTCCACAGTAACAGGAAATGCCACAGAAGGATTTATCATTACCAATACAATCACATCTGTTAAGATCAGCAAAGTGGATATTACCGACCAGAAAGAACTGGCAGGTGCTCATATCCAGATCCTTGACAAAGATGGAAATGTAGTAGACGAGTGGGATTCCATCTGGGAATCTCATGAAGTAACAGGTCTTAAGACCGGTGAGAAATATACCCTTCGCGAGACCGTAGCGCCAGATGGCTATACTATTACAGCTGACACAGTCTTTAGCTTGAAGGAGGATGGAACTCTTGACAAAGATAATACCAGCACAACCATCTCAGCGGATGGAACCCTTCTGGTAGAAGACAGCAGAACTTCTGTAAAAGTAAGCAAAGTAGATATTTCCGATGGGAAAGAGCTGGAAGGTGCTCACATCCAGATCATTGACCAGGATGGAAACGTAGTAGACGAGTGGGATTCCACCAAGGAAGCTCATGTTACCGAGAAACTGAAAACCGGTAAGATTTACACTCTTCGTGAGACTGTAGCTCCAGACGGATATTTACTTACAAGCGACACTACTTTTGTTCTGAAAGAAGACGGAACAGTAGATGCAGAAAAAACAACAGCTGTTTCCAAGGATGGTGTTTTACTTGTACAGGATAAACTGGCAACCTCAGCATCTATTGCAGTAACCAAGAAACTTACCTATATTGGTGAAAATCTGGCAGCAAGAGATCAGACCTTCTATGTAGCCCTGTATTCTGATAAAGAATGCACTCAGAGAGTTTCTGATGTGAAAGCTCTTGTGTTCAAGAATGCAGATGCTTCCACCGTAGTATTCTCAGAGAATATTAAGGCAGGCAAGACATACTACATTGCAGAGTGTACACAGGATGGAACTTCTCAGACGATCGGCGCTCTTGCAGATGGAACCGTCTATGAAGCTGTATTTGGCAATGGTAACTCCACAACAGTAACCGAAGCCAATGGAACAACAACCGTTTCCTTTGAAAACGTGTTCAGCAGCTTCCCGCCAGATGGATTCTACAAACAGGGTCAGCTGACAATTACCAAGAAGGTTCTTGGTGCAGATGGAGGCACCAGAAACAGCAACGAGGTATTCTATGCAGGTATCTTTGATGATGCAGCTCATACACAGCTTTCCCAGCAGGTTGAGCAGAACATTATCAAGCTTGATATGGACGGTGGCTATGAAGTAAGTGAGATCATCAATGTTGGTCTTGCCCAGTCAGGAGCAAAGGTAACCCTGTATGTAACGGAAACTGATTCCAACGGAAAACCAATTGCAGGCTCCGAAGGCTTTGGATATAAAGTTACCGTAAGTGCAGATTCTGTTATATTTGATGAAACGAATATGACAGCAGAAGTTGTCATCACCAACCAGGAAGAAAGCACAGTAACAGAAACACCAACACCTACTCCTTCTTCCGATGGTGGAAATAGCGGTGGCTCCGAAAATCATTCCGGCGGCTACGGCGGTAGCAAATCACCGAAGACCGGAGATGATACCCCGATCGGAACTTATCTGATGCTTCTTCTTGCAGCTGCAATGCTTGCAGCCGAGACTGAAAGACGCCGCAGAAGAAACAAAAGACAGTAAAGCAAAACAAAGTTTCTGATCAGATTGGAACCATAACAAAGCAAGTACAAATGAAGGCGGTCCGCACACAAAGCGGATCGCCTTTTTGCAGATTCACTTTAGCTTCCTGCTCAATTAAGGAAAACTACAGAACAGCCCTGTGGTTCTGGTTTTGCAAAAAAGTAAAAAAACTTTCCTGAAAAGTGGAAAAACATCCCGAAGAAAGAGTTGACGAAACAGCCCTACTGGTATAATGAAGTCAAATTAAAGGATATTACATTTGGGAATGACTTTATAGATTTCAGGAGGTTTCCATTATGAGAAAGAATACATTAAAAAAAGCAATGGCAGTTATGATTTCAGCGACAATGCTGGTGACAGGATATACAGTAGTTTCCGCAGAAGGATTTACAGATGCGGAGGCACTTGCAGAGATGGATGCTTTTACTACAGGTAATGAAGCTGTATATGTGGAAGAAGTTCAGCCGGAAGCTGCACAGACTGAGGAGGTTCAGCCAGAGCAGACTCAGACAGAGGTTCAGCCGGAGGTTGCACAGACCGAGGAAGTTCAGGCAGAAGAATCTCAGGATGAGTTCCAGACCGGGGAATCTGCTGAAGAAGCCGCTTTTGTTGATGGATTCACAGATAGCTCTGCAGAAGCTGATCCAGCTGAGTTTACCGATGGAACCGGTGAAGTTGGAGATGCAGTAGAAACTACCGTAGATTCCGATTTCCGTTTCGAGAACGAAGAAGTCATTATCACTGCAAAAGTGTTTGATGAGACAGCTCTTCCAGAAAACGCTGAAATGAACGCTGTAAAGCTTGAAGCTGGCAGTGAGAAATATGAAGAAGCAAAACAGGCTTCCATCAGAGACCTTGGAACAACAGAAGACGACGAGTACACTTTCTACGACGTAACCTTCATCGCAGATGGTGTTGAGATCGAAGTTCCAGACGAAGCAGTCGTAATTAATATGGAATTCAAAAATGTTGCATCAGAGGAAAACGAAACCCAGAGCGCCCTCCACATCCAGGAGACAGAAGCTGGCGTAGTTGCCCAGGACGTAACCGCACAGTCCGCAGACGGAACACTGAAATCCGTAGGATTTAACTTCTAAAATTCAATAACCGCAAGCAGATACAGGACTTTCTGAGAAATCGGAAAGTCCTTTTTTGTATAATCAAAATTTCATCTATGCTGCTCCCGCCACGCCCGCGGTGAAACCCCATACACATTTTTAAAAGCCCGGGAGAAGTGGAGGGCGTTTTCGTAGCCTACGGCAGAGCCGATATCTCCTATAGATAATGTGGTCAGCTTCAGCAATTCCGCCGCTTTTGTCATGCGGTAATGAATGAGAAATTCCTGTGGAGAGCGTCCTGTGCTGGTGCGGAAAATTCGTCCCAGATAGCTTCTGTTAATACCGCATACAGCTGCCACATCCTCAATAGAAATATCATTCTGGAAGTTCTGTTCGATATAATTTATTGCCTCTTTTATATAATAATCACTCATTTTACTGGTGGCGGCAGGCTGCGGTCTGGCAACAGATTGCGCAAGCAGATCCGCAAAAAGATAGAAATGTCCCATCAGATGAAAAGGAGATTGCTCTGAATTCTGAGAAATGTAAATCAGTTCATCCGCCATCTTTTTTCGTGCCTCCCTGGAGTGGGCCATATAGACTGGCGCATCCTTGGAAAAGCCACAAACGTTGAGGATTTCTGTGGTACGCAGCCCGTCAAACTCCACCCAGACGTATTCCCATGGCACCTGAATATCTGCCACATAAGTGGTGATCTGTCCTGGAAAAATCATAAATCCCTGTCCGCTCCGAACCTGATAATTTACATTCTGCCCCTTGGAATTCGTGGCCATCAGGGTGCCTGTTCCGGAAAGAACATAGTGAAAAAGATAGTGATTCCGCGTTGCCGGACCAAATAAATGTCCGGGAGTACACTTCTCATGTCCATATTGGTAAAGGCATAGATCAATGAAAGTTTCGCTCGGAAAAATGTGAAAGTTGTTATCCATATCCGGAATCCTCCGTTACATTTGCTGACAATATATCATAATGCGATAATATATTTCATTATACCATAAAAAACCATCATAAAGGCATAAAATAAGAAAAATTAAGCTATTTAAGTGTTGATTTTGGTATGCTATACTTAACACATCATAGAAAAAGGAGGCCCCACTCATGGCAATTACCTTCAACGAAACAACCCGGATCTTTACCCTCACCACTGCCCACACTACCTATCAGATGCAGGCGGATGCTCAAGGGTACCTTTTGCACCTGTATTATGGTGCCAGAACTGCAGGAGAAATGGACTATCTTCTGAATTATGGAGACCGTGGCTTTTCTGGAAATCCGAATTCAGCAGGCAGCGACAGAACCTATTCTCTGGATGCATTGCCACAGGAATATCCATCACTTGGCACAGGAGATTTCCGAAATTATGCGTTAAACATAGAGAATGCAGATGGTTCCCAGTGCTGCAATCCGGTTTACATAACACATGAAATTGCGGCTGGAAAATACACTCTGAAAGGTCTTCCATTCGTCCGTGCAGAAGAAAATGAAGCGGAAACTTTGAAGATTATACTGGAAGATCCTGTTACAAAAGTAGAGCTTCATCTGCTCTACGGAGTACTGGAAAAAGAAGATATTATCACCAGAAGTGTGATAATTAAGAATGCTGGAAAAGCCCCTGTAACAGTAAAAAAAGCCCAGTCTGCATGCCTGGATTTCCTTCACGGAGACTATGATCTGATCAAATTTTATGGCAGACATGCTATGGAAAGAAACATGGAAAGAATGCCGGTTTCCCATGAAAGCACCCGAATTGGCAGCCGCCGTGGAACCTCCAGCCACCAGTATAATCCAGGGGTAATCCTTGCAGGAAAAAACACAAATGAAGACAGCGGAAGCTGCTACGGAATGCTGTTTGTATACAGTGGAAACTTCCTTGTAGAAGCAGAAAAGGACCAGTATGATCAGACCAGAATCCAGATGGGTCTGACTGATGAACTGTTTGCATATTCCCTGGAAGCCGGAGCTGAATTTACCGCGCCAGAGGTTATTTTATCCTACACAAACAAAGGTCTTTCCAGGCTTTCCCAGCAGTACCATCACTGCATTATGAATCATATCTGCCAGGGAAAATACGTCCATGCAAATCGTCCTGTCCTGATCAACAGCTGGGAAGCCGCATATTTTGATTTCACCGGAGACACCATCGTAGAGCTTGCAAAGGAGGCAAAAGCGCTTGGAATCGATATGGTGGTTATGGATGATGGATGGTTCGGAAAGCGAAATGACGACAATTCTTCTCTCGGCGACTGGTATGTGAACGAGGAAAAATTAGGCGGAACTCTGACGAAATTAATCGAAAGAGTAAACGCAGAAGGCGTGAAATTCGGTATCTGGATTGAGCCTGAAATGGTCAGTGAGGACAGTGATCTTTACAGGGAACATCCGGACTGGGCAATCACAATTCCAGGCCGCAAGCCTGTCCGTTCCAGAAACCAGCTGGTCCTTGATTTTTCCAGAAAAGAAGTACGTGATGAGATATTTAAACGCATTTGCGCAGTTCTGGATCAGGGGAATGTGGAGTACATTAAATGGGATATGAACCGCAGCCTGGCAGATATTTATGCACCAAACGTGACCTATGATTATGTTCTTGGGGTGTACGATTTCCTGGAAAAACTTACGAACCGTTATCCGGATATTCTTATTGAAGGCTGCAGCGGAGGCGGCGGAAGATTTGATGCCGGAATGCTGTATTATACGCCTCAGATCTGGTGCAGTGACAACACAGATGCTATTAATCGTACACGGATTCAATATGGAACCTCCTTCTTTTATCCGGTAGCAGCAATGGGTTCACATGTGTCAGCAGTGCCAAACCATCAGACCGGAAGAGTGACCAGTATGCATACAAGAGGCGTTGCAGCTATGTCTGGAACCTTTGGCTATGAACTGAATCCCGCACTTTTAAATGCAAAGGAAAAAGCAGAAATCCGTGCCCAGCTTGCCCAATACAGGGAGTATCAGGAATTGATCCGTGAAGGAGATTATTACCGTCTTTCCAATCCTTTCCAGGATAATTTTGCGGCCTGGATGGTGGTATCAGATGACAGATCCAAGGCACTGGTAAGTGTGATAAGACTTACAGCAGAAGCCAATCCGCCGGCAGCATACGTTACCTTAAAAGGAATGGAAGAGGATGCTTTTTATCGGGAAAAAACTACCGGAAAAGTATATCCGGGAGCTGCACTTATGGAGGCTGGAATACTGCTTCCTGCTGCGGTGAGCGAATATGAAGCATACCAGATAGAACTGGAGCGTGTTTGAAAAATCAATGATTATGTTTTCATAGCCGTTAAGTTAATTTTATCATTCTTTTGTGAAGAAAAAAGGAGAAAAAGTTTATAAACCGGAAAGATTGTTTTTTTATATGTTCTGAGATATACTTGCAGTATTCGTAGACGGAACAGGGTGTGATTGCAATGGTTTCAATGATTCCTTTCGGGCTTCTTGCCGGGGTTGTGGGAGGACGGGAGGTTCGGATTACAGAGATTGATGAGAGTGGATTTTGTTTTCGGACAATAGAAGAAAATATCTCTGATTCAGAAGCTTTGAAGGTGTGCTTTTATGATATAAAGAATGGGTGTTACCGTGAATTGGAAATTCCAGAATACGATATACAAAGGTTTGATATGGTGGACGCAGAACTCTCCGGATTTTATGTGAAATATAAGGTGACGGTGAAGCAGAAAGCGTATGCAGAGGCGGTTCAGAGGCTTCTTTATCAGTATAATCACTACATTCATCTGAAGCTGGAAGAGGACGACAGCGCGTTGGCGAAAAGCCTGACAGGGTATCCGGGGGAACTGGATGAGGTCAAGTGTGACAGTCTGGAAGAGCAGGTGGGAATATGGCGGAGAGAGCTTACGCCAGAGGTATTGGAGTCCGCTTATAATGGGAAACGTATAGATTTAACTGATAATTGTTCTCAGTGCGGAACTGGCTTTAAGCCTGGGTATAAGTGCCAGGTACCGCCTGAATCAGGTGTTACGGAGCTGGCGCTGGAGATAGATCGCCCGGAATTGTATCAGGAATATTTGAATAGTTCCCTGACAGAGTTTTCCAAAAAGTATGCCGGAAAATGTATCGGTATCTGCGGCAACATTATTCTGGAACATAGAGTACCGGATCACCTTTATATTGGAAATCAGTTCTGTCATCTTCTGTTTCCGGAACGTAAATTGTTGTTTGAAATAATAGAAAAAGCAGCGGCAGAACAGGTGGAAATCACACTTGTTTTTTCTTATATCCGGGAATATATGCTGGATTATATAACAGAATTGCTTGATGAAATTAACCGGTGGTGTGAAGAAAAAAGGCAGTCTGTAGAGATTGTTGTAAATGACTGGGGAATGGCTTCTTTAGTAAAAAAAAGCAGAAGGAATCTGATTCCCAGCCTTGGAATTTTGTTAAATAAACGCAGAAAAGACCCTCGGATTCCGTTCAAAAAAGGAGAACAGAAATGGTTTGAGAGGAACAGCCTGAATGCTGGATTTTACCGTAATTTTCTGGAAAGAGAATATGGAATCCAACGCTTTGAATGGGAATCCTGCGGTTACGAACAGCAGATTCCGCCTGGGAAAAACAGCCTGCATATTCCGTTCTATCAGACCAATACATCACAGTATTGTCCTCTTGGTGCAGTATGTGAAACAGGTGAGAGAGGACAACAAAAGTTTGCAAAAAAATGCCCGGGATATTGTACGGAATATGCACTTTTGTATCCGGAACATTTGCATATGATAGGGCGGTATAATTCGTTGTTTGGGATTGATATGAGGATATTGAAAGAGGAAGAAATACTGAAGAATTATATCCAAAACGGTGTGGACCGGGTTGTAATAAGAGCATGGTAATGCCGCCGGCAGGTGACATACCCGTGTTGAGGCAGAAGCGATAGTTTATTCAGGATGAAGTACATGGCTGCTCAAGGCTGGAATTTATGGAGATAAGTGATGAAAATAGTAGCAGGATTAGGCTCAATAGATGAATATATAAAGTTCGCGGAGGCTGGTGCGGATGAATTTTTCTGTGGTTATGTTCCTTATTCCTGGTCCCAAAAATACGGAACGGTACTGCCCTTAAACCGCAGGGAAGTACTTTGTTATAACGTACAGCTTGGCGCATTCAGTGAGCTGGAAATCCTGTCTGGGATGATGAAAAAGTACGAAAAACCAGTCCATCTTACCTTCAATTCCCTGTATTATATCCCGGAACAATATCCAGAAATTGCCGGGATTATAAGCCAGTGTATGAAAATCGGTTTTCACAGTTATATTATTGCAGACCCGGCGTTGATGGTATATTTACGTGAAAATGGTATAAACTGCGAAATCCATCTCAGTGGAGAATGTGGAGAAATTAACAGCCAGATGGTGGCTTCATTGGCAAAAATGAGATTGAAACGTGTGATTTTTCACAGGAAAAATACATTCGAAGATATGAAAGCGGTTGTTGATAAATGTGGAAAAAAGGATGGGACAGAAAGAATCCCGGAATTTGAGGCTTTTGTATTGAATGAAATGTGCCAGTTTACAGGTGCATTTTGTAATTCTTTGCATTGCGATGAGATGGGGTATCTTTGTAAAGTGCCCTATCAGATCGGAACCTTAAAAACAGGGAATGCCGGTTCTGAAATCTTCAATCAGGAAATAAACGGAGGGCATTTGCTGCCAGACGGCTTTGTTCCTGATGATTTTCACAGTTTACATGATTTTTCCTATGATTCTGCAGGTTATCTTTGCGGTGAAACTGGCTGTGGTCTATGTGCACTTTATCAGTTAAAGCAAGCCGGAATTACGCACTTGAAGCTGGTTGGCCGTGGAAATTATACGGATTACATGGAAAAAGATATTCGAAATCTTCGAATGGCGTTGAATATATTGAAAGAATCCGCTGACGAAATGGAGTTTCGGCGAAAATTGAAATTGCAGATTTTTCCCAGCGGGTGCAGCAGGAATTGCTATTACCGGTGATTAGGCAGCACGGGCTCCGGAGTGTGTCTGAAAAATCATTCCCACAAATTGTGGTGCACATCTTGCAGAAAGCCTTTTTCAGACACGCTCTGGATCCTGCGCTGCCTTGAGAAATTTATCTGGTTGTTTTTTATCCGATGGGCTCGAAATCTGCAGCTCCATGTTTGCACAGCGGGCAGATGAAGTCATCCGGGAGCTCGTCACCTTCGTAGATGTAGCCGCATACTTTGCAGACGAAGCCTTTTTTGCCATCGGTTTCTGGCTTCGGTTTTACATTTTTCTGATAGTAGGTGTAAGTCATGGTGTCAAGATCGTTCATGACGCGGGCTTCGGTGACGCTGCAGATGAACATTCCATGGGTACCAAGGTCTACATATTGTTCAACCTTCAGAGACATAAATGCATTAATATATTTGTCCAGGAATACCAGTCCATTATCGGAACGGTAGACCTTCTGACCTGCAAATTTATCTACGCTGCGTCCGGTCTGGAAACCAAACTGCTGGAATACAGAGAACGGTGCATCTACAGACAGGCAGTTTACGTTGAGAACTCCAGTCTGTTTGATCACATGGTGGGAGTAATTTGCCTTATTGATATTTACCGCAATACGGTTTGGAGTATCAGTGAGCTGGGTCACAGTGTTGACGATCAGTCCGTTGTCTTTTTTGCCGTCATTGGAGGTAACTACATAAAGACCGTATCCGATTCTGAAAAGGGCTGTCATGTCATTTTTGTTTGCCAGCTCATCATTCTGGGCAATGTATTCTTTGCAAAGTTCGCTTGCCATAGCTTCCAGCTGATCCTTGTTTTCCTGGTTTACTGCGGAAAGCACTTTTACAGTAGTGTCCAGCCAGTTGATCTTCTTGCAGCCAGAAAGCATTTCTTTCATAATTTTTGCTGCCAGAGGTGCCCAGGAACCATTTTCGATGATGCCCACGGTGCGGTTCTGGAAGTTGTGCTCGGTCAGACGGGTGATATAGTCGTGCATGAACGGATAAATGCTTGCATTATAGGTTGTGGTAGCAAGAACCAGCTTACTGTAGCGGAATGCGTCGGACAGAGCCTGTGACATGTCATCTCTTGCAAGATCATATACAACAACTTTGGGACATCCCTTGCTGCGAAGTTTGTCAGCCAGCAGCTCTACAGCCGCTTTTGTATGACCGTATACAGATGTGTAGGCGATGACAATTCCTTCTGTCTCTGGTGTGTAAGAGGACCATGTATCGTAAAGACCAATGTAATGTCCAAGGTTTTCTGTAAGAACAGGTCCGTGAAGAGGGCAAATGATCTGGATATCCAGGCCTGCGGCAACTTTCAGTAATTTCTGAACCTGTGGTCCGTATTTTCCAACGATGCCAATAAAGTATCTGCGAGCTTCATCGTCCCAATCTTCTTCTACATCCAGTGCGCCGAATTTTCCGAAGCCATCTGCAGAGAAAAGTACTTTATCGGTGCTGTCATAGGTTACCATAACTTCTGGCCAGTGCACCATGGGAGCGAAAACAAAGGTCAGGTTGTGGTTTCCAAGGTTGAGGGTGCCGCCATTTGTAACCTCCAGCTTCTGTCCTTCCAGGTCGAGACCGAAGAAGTTCTGGATCATAGTGAAGGTTTTTGCGTTGGCTACGATGGTGGTTTCCGGATAAACTTTCAGGAAGTTTGCCACATTTGCTGCGTGGTCCGGCTCCATATGCTGTACAATCAGGTAATCTGGCTTGCGGCCTTCCAGGATGCGGTCCAGATTATCCAGCCATTCGTGAGTGAAATTTGCATCTACAGTATCCATGACTGCGATTTTTTCATCCAGGATCACATAGGAATTATACGTCATACCGTTCGGTACTTTGTACTGACCTTCGAAAAGATCAATCTGATGGTCGTTTACGCCTGCGTAGCGGATGGTGTCTGTAATTTTCATAGGGGTTCGTCTCCTTTTTATGAGATATTGTTATTGGTGTAATTGTTTGTGATTTTTGCGGGAACTATGTATTTTTTACTGCTTTGTTATTTCTTTAACATGGTCTTAGTATAACCAAATTTTGAAATAAAGTCTGTTGCAAATACAACAAAATGGTGTAAGATATAAGAAATTATTTTTTTGAACATGTTCTGGATAAATTGATAGAAAGGGATTGTAGAAATGACACCAGTGACACTTTTTTCATACATAACTCCTGAAGAACAGGAACGTATGCGCATCTGTTTCGATATGCATGAAGCAGTCTATCGGAATAATGAGACTGTGATGGAATATTCCAGTTCCATGAAAAAAATAGGTTTGATCCTGGAAGGTCAGGCAGTTCTTTATTGCATTGATGAAGATGGAAATCAATATATGATAGATAACCTGAAAAAGGATAGTGTTTTCGGCGAACCATTCCTTTTACCTGAAGAATCCCAGCACTATTATGTCTGTGCAAAATCCGAAACAAGAGTGCTGTTTATCGCCTATGAGCATGTGATCAAACGCTGCGAAAATGCCTGTAAATTCCATAGCCAGCTGGTAAGCAATCTGCTCCAGATGATTGCCCAGCGTGCCAGCCAGCAGGCCAACCGGATTTATGTGCTGTCAAGAAACAGCATCCGAAAGAAGATCATGACCTATTTAAATTCCATTGCCGCAGAAAAACAGACGAAAACTGTTATTTTGCCCATGTCCTACACCACTTTTGCCGAATACCTTAGTGTAGACCGCAGTGCCATGATGCGGGAGCTGAAGAACTTGGCAGACGAGGGGATTATAGAACGGGATGGGAAGAAATTGCGGATTTTGGATTGAAAATAGAGTGGATATATATTTTTTTATCAGTAAACGGTAACATTCTGATGGAAAATATAGTTGACGAGAAGAAACTTGTACAACATAATAATAGAAGTATAGATGCTGTCATCTGAAAAGGTTTGTGGGTGGCGGCATGAGGGAGAACAAACAAATTGGAGGTTTTTACATGAAAGTACTAAATTACGGTTCATTAAACGTAGACTACGTGTATTCCGTAGATCACATCATTGTAGGCGGTGAAACCCAGCATTCTTCCAAGCTGGAAGTTTTCAGCGGGGGAAAAGGCTTGAACCAGTCTATTGCACTGGCGAAGGCTGGGGTGCCGGTTTATCATGCGGGAATCGTGGGAACAGATGGAGATATTCTGTTGGATGCTTGTAAGGAAGCTGGTGTAAACACCAAATATATCCGCAGACTTCCGGTAAAGGGTGGTCATACCATGATCCAGGTGGACAAAAATGCCCAGAACTGCATCATTTTATACGGTGGAACCAACCAGATGCAGACAAAGGAATTTGTAGATGAGGTTCTTGCTGATTTTGGAGAGGGAGACTATCTGATCCTGCAGAATGAGATCAATATGCTGGACTACATTATTGACCAGGCTTATGAGAAAAAGATGAAGATTGTTATGAATCCGTCACCTTTTGATGACAAGCTGAGCACCTGTGATCTCAGTAAGGTTTATCTGTTTCTCGTAAACGAAATTGAAGGTGAACAGATCACTGGCTGCAAGGATAAAGATCAGATCCTGGATGCCATGGCTGCGAAATTTCCTAATGCACGTTTCGTGCTTACACTTGGAAGTGACGGCGCTGTTTATTACGATGGAAAAGAAAAAGTTTTCCAGGATATTTTCAAGGTAAAAGCTGTGGATACCACAGCAGCTGGTGATACATTTACAGGATATTTCATTGCAGCAGTCATCGAGGGCAGATCCATCCAGGAGGCGCTGAGAATGGCTGCAAAGGCCTCCTCCATTGCTGTTTCAAGACCAGGCGCTACACCGTCCATTCCGAGAGCGGATGAAGTGAAGAAAGATCTGGGAATGTTGTAGATTTCAAATTACATAAGCGTGTATCTGTGTGTGGCAGTCACCAAAGTCCATGTTTGCATGAGACCTTGGTGACTGCCTTATTTTTGCAGAGAACAGGTCTTATTCACCAGAGCTGTTGCCTGGCTCTGGATAGTCTTGGCAACCGTCTCCATAACGCGCAAAATTTATATTATGTTTTACATACTGCTTATAAATGTTTATATAAACGTTTACATAAATGCACTAATGGATGGTTGGGAATACATAGATTTTATAGTAAAAACTTACTAAAATCACAACAAAAACCTTGTGCATTCATACAAAATAACACATAAAACTAAAAAGATTATTGAAATATTTATGCAAACGTTTATAATCAAATTATCAACAGTTCGGAGAGAAAACCGAACAAAAACAGATCTTAATTATATTTCAAGGAGGACGTATTTATGAAAGCAAGAAAAGCAATGGCATTGGCTATGACAGCAGCGATGGTTGGAGGTTTAATGACAGTTCCGGTAATGGCTGAAGAGAATGCAGAATTACTTCCAGGCGGCGGAAGCAAGATCATTTACTGTATCACACCTTCCACATCTAACCCATTCTTCAACACAGAGCAGGTAATTGCGAAAGAAAAAGCTGAAGAACTTGGATACGAAGTAAAATGTGCTTCCCACGATGACGACGCTGCTACACAGCTTGAGCTTTTCGAAGCAGCTATCAACGATGGCGCAGCAGCAATCATTTGCGATAACGCTGGTGCAGATGCTTCCATCGAAGCAGTTCAGAAAGCATATGACGCTGGAATCCCGACTTTCCTTATCGACCGTGAGATCAACCAGTCCGGACTTGCAGTAGCACAGATCGTTGCAGATAACGCACAGGGTGCAGCAGCAATCGCAGAAGTATGGGTTGAGGCTATGAACTACGAAGGCAAATACGCAGAGCTCCTTGGACTTGAATCCGATACAAACTGCCAGGTTCGTTCTGATAACTACCATTCTGTAATTGATGAGTATGAGGATCTTGAGATGGTAGCTCAGCAGTCCGCTAACTGGGATCAGACAGAAGCTTATGAGAAGACAGAAGCAATCCTTCAGTCCAATCCAGAGATCACCGGTATTATCTGCGGTAATGACACAATGGCATGTGGTGCTGTTCAGGCTTGCCTGGATGCAGGACGTAACGACATTAAGATCATCGGTCTTGACGGATCTGACGAAGCAAACGCTTACATCAAATCTGGTGACATGGTTGGTACCGCTCTTCAGCAGATCGCTCTGATCACTGAGATGGCAGTTGAGCAGGCAGACGCTTACCTTAACGGTACAGCTCCGGAAGAAGAGAAACAGCTTGTTCCTTGTGTAGCAATCACAGCTGACAACACAGATTGCCTGAACGCATTTGTTTACACAGAACCAGAAGCTAAATAATCTGGCTGCCAGGAACCAGATTTTTATAAAAAATGAACGAGTGTTTGAAAAATTATTCGCACAATCTGCATGCCCCGCTTTGTGGTATATTTTGCAGAAAGTCTTTTTAAACACGCTTTGGAAGGCGGTGCGCCAGCGCCGCCTTTTATAATAGAAAGCAGGGAGAGATGATTATGAAAAGCAGAAGAATTTTGGCAGTTCTGGCCGCATGTACAGCAGTAACCTTTACCGGCTGTGGTGTTGTAACTGTAGTACCCATTGGCGAAGAAGCTTCTTATACAGGAAAACAGGAATTTGATTCCGCAGCAGAGTCCCAGGGTGACTGGGGAGCCGTTGTAGCGGACATTTCCGACAAGGCACAGGATCTTTCTGAATTATTAAATGGTGATGGCATTACAGAAACAATTGCAGTAAAAGGCACAGGAAAAATCAAAGAATACAATACAGACACCCCGAAACATTATCTGATAGTAGAACTGGATGGATATACCGGAACTACAGAGGTTCAGGTCCGGACAGATGGACCGAACTCCAGTACCGCCATCCGTGACCTTCAGTCTCTGAAGAATTTTGAAAGCTTTACCAACCAGACGGAATGGTCAAGCTATGGAAAAGAACTGAACAAGCAGGCGCTTGCACAGGTAATTGACCCACTTGGAATCGACGAAAATGTAGTTGGCAAGACTGTTACATTTACAGGCGGCGCAGAAGCCGGTACAGATGCAGTATCTGTTACAGCAGTTGAGCTGACGATTGAATAAAAGGAGGAAGCATTATGTTTGATGATCCGAATGTTGTTCTCCATTGTGAAAAAATTGATAAAATTTATCCCGGAACCAAAGCTCTGGATCAGGTTTCCTTCGATCTTCTGAAAGGAAAGGTAAACGTTCTGATCGGTGAGAACGGTGCCGGAAAATCCACCCTGATGAAGATGATTGCCGGAATCGAGCAGCCTTCAGCAGGTAAGATGTACATGGACGGCCAGGAGGTTTACTTCAAGGATACCAATGCAGCCCGTGCAAAAGGTATCGGAATCATCCACCAGGAACTTTCTCTTTTCCCGAATATGACAGTTTACCAGAATATTTTTATGGGACATGAGAAAAAGAAAGGCTTTTTCCTGGATGACAAGGCCCATTCAGAGGGTGCGAAAAAAATCCTGCAGCGTCTGGAACATGAAATTCCACCGGAAACCATGGTCGGAGATCTTCGTGTAGGACAGCAGCAGATGGTGGAAATTGCACGAAACCTGAACCAGGATGACTTACGTGTCCTGATCATGGATGAGCCTACGTCTTCTCTTTCTGCCGCAGAGGTTAAGGTACTTTTCAAGATTATGAGAGAGCTTCTGGAAGCCGGAATTTCCATTGTATATATTTCCCATCGTCTGGAAGAAATCATGGAGATTGGCGATCACGTTACCATTCTTCGTGATGGAAAATACGTTGCAGATGCTGATGTAAAGGACATTGAGCTCAGCTGGATCGTAGAGAATATGGTTGGAAAGAACACCCAGTATCACCGGTTTGAGAGAAGCATTGACCTTTCCAAACAGCCGAAGGTGCTGGAAATTAGGGATATGTGCCTTCCGAAAAAAGGCGGCGGCTGGACTCTTGACCATGTAAGCCTGGATCTGAAAAAAGGCGAGGTCCTTGGTGTTTACGGACTTCTGGGAGCTGGACGAAGCGAGCTGTTTGAGTGCCTGATGGGACTTCATCCGGAGCACACCGGTGATGTACTCTATGAGGGCAAAAAGCTAAATATCAAAGATGTTGCCGCCCAGATCAAAAACGGTTTTGCTCTTGTACCTGAGGATCGTCAGAGCCAGGGTCTGATCCAGACTCTTGACATCGGCAAGAATACCGCTATTTCTTCTATGAAAGATTATGTAAAAGGTCTGTTCCTTGACGAGAAAGCAGAGAATGCGGCAGTTGACGAGCAGATCAAGGATATCCATATTAAAGTGGCGGACAAGAGACTTCCAATCCTGTCACTGTCCGGTGGAAACCAGCAGAAGGTTGTAATCGGCAAAGGACTTTTGACCAAGCCGAAGATCTTACTTCTGGATGAGCCTTCCCGTGGTATTGATATCGGTGCGAAGACTGAGGTCTTTGAGATCATTCACGACCTTGCGGAAAAAGGACTTTCCATTATCGTTATCTCATCTGAGCTGAAAGAGATCATGGCAATCGCAGACAGGATCGTTGTATTGTCAAATGGCAAAAAGACCGGCGAGCTGACCGGAGATGAGATCACAGAAGACACACTTGTACGTACATCTTATGCCGGACTTGGAACCGGAAGAAATGCGTAAGCCGGGGAGGAGCAGAACAATGAATAACAAAAAATCAAATAATAATCAGTTGTTAATGACACTGTTAAAAGGACGTACCTTTATTGTACTGGTACTCCTGGTCATCTTTTTTACCATTGTAAAAGGAACCACATTCCTGTCAGCATCTACACTGACCATGGTTGCCAAGCACGTAGCCCTGTATGGAATCCTTGCACTTGGTATGACCTTCGTAATCATTACCGGCGGTATTGACCTTTCCGTTGGTTCTGTAGTCGGACTTGTTGGTATGCTTGCCGGTGGTATGATCCAGGAAGGTATTACACTGAAATTTGCAGGTGTAACCCTTTACTTCAGCGTTCCGGTAATCATTATTACCATGCTGGTTGTTGGATGCATCATCGGTGCAGTCAACGGCCTTATTGTAACAAAATTAGGTGTAGCACCATTTATCGCTACCCTTGGTACCATGTATATCTGCCGTGGTTTTGCAAACCTTCGTTCCAACGGTGCAACATTCTCTGATATCAAGGGCTATGACGGACTTGGCAACACAGGCTTCAAGATCCTTGGAAGCAATATTGCCGGCATTCCTACCGGTGTTTATATTTTCGCAGTGCTTGCAATTATTTCCGTTATCATCCTGAAGAAGCTTCCATTTGGATGGTATGTACTTGCAGTCGGCGGCAACGAGAAATCTGCCCGTCTTTCTGGTATCAAAGCAGACAAGATCAAAATTATCGTTTACATGATCTCCGGCTTCTGTGCAGCTTGGGTTGGTATGATCAATACCGCACAGCTTTCCGCAGCACATCCTGCATCTGGTGATGGCTGGGAAATGAACGCCATCGCAGCTACCGTACTTGGTGGTACTTCCATGAGCGGTGGTTCCGGAACCATTATCGGAACTGTAGTCGGTGCATTTGTTATCGGTGTTATCAATGATGGTATGACAATGTGTGGTGTATCCGAGTTCTGGCAGAAGGTTATCCGTGGTCTGGTTATCATCCTTGCAGTTGTAATTGACCAGACACAGAGAAATCTTCAGGCGAAGATGGCACTTCAGGCAAGAAACGAGAATAAATAATCGAAGCGTGTTACTGGTCACGGAGTGAACAGTAACCAAAACCTTTCTTAATGTTAAAATAATTTGAAAAGTTGAAAAAAATCCGAAAAAGATTTATAGTAATAATCAGAGATGCAGGAGGAATAGCATGAAAAAATCAGGGATTTTAAATGCCCAGCTGATCCGTTGTATCGCAGAGCTGGGACATAAAGATCTGTTTATGATCGGTGATGCAGGAATGCCCATTCCAAAGGGCGTGGAGATTGTAGACCTGGTTGTATGCGGAGGGGTTCCTACCTTTAAACAGGTGATGGATGCAGTGCTGGCGGAGACAGAAGTGGAAGCCTACACCATTGCAAATGAGATTGAGGAAAAAAATCCGGAGCTTCTTGCATATATTCAGCAGAGCCTTCCTGAGGCAGAGGAGAGCAGAATTGACCACGTAGATCTGAAAAAGATGTCTGCACAGTGCAAATTTGCAATCCGTACAGGTGAGTTTACACCTTATCCGAACATAATTTTAAGAGCGGGAGTTGCGTTCCCGGCATAAAATGATCAGAGAAGACGCTGCGAATAACAGGTGATAGCTTGTTTTTGCAGCGTCTTTTTTTCGCAGATGTATGGCATTATTTTACCGACAGAGGAGGAACTAAAATGAAAGTGAGTGTGAGAAAAATCAGTGAGATCACAGGATTTTCTCCGGCAACTGTTTCAAATGCACTAAACTACAAAAAAGGCGTGAATGCTGAGACATCTGCGAAGATTTTTAAAGTGGCGCAGGATCTTGGGTATTTTGAGGAAAATCATATCCGCAAAATAAAATTTGTCATGTTTAAGCGGGATGGTGCTGTGGTTGAGGATTCTCCCTTTTTTATCCAGCTGATTTCCGGGGTGGAACAGGAATGCCGCGCCTGTGGAATGGAAATGCAGATGTGTAATCTGGACAAAAGAGATCCTGGATATCAGGAACAGGCGAAGTGGATCATGAATGACAAGGCGTCGGCCGTGATCCTTCTGGGAACAGAGATGGTGGATGCGGACATTGACCTGATCCGCGGGATGACCTGCCCGTTTATTGTGATTGATTACTGGAAAGAGGATATGAGCTTTGATGCCATGCTGATCAATAATGCAGATTCTGCGCGTATGGCTACAGAGTATCTCATTGCCAATGGACATAAAGAGATTGGTTATCTGCGGGGAGATTTCAGGATCAAACCTTTCCGGTCTCGTTTTGCAGGGTATCAGACAGCACTGCAAAAGGCGGGACTTCCCCTGAGTAAGGACTATATTTTTACAATGGCAACTACCATCGACGGTGCTTACGAGAATATGAAACGGTATTTGTCTGAGAAGGTGAAGCTGCCTACAGCTTTCTTCGCAGACAACGATATGATCGCGCTGGGGGCTATGAAAGCTATGGCAGAGTTTGGAATCCGGATTCCGGAGGACATATCTATTGTGGGATTTGACGACCTTACTTTTTCCTCAATTTCTTATCCGCCTCTGACCACACTCCGGGTGCCGAAGCAGGAGATGGGAAGAGCCGTTGTAAGGCGGTTGCGGGATATTCTGAAAGATAATGACGGGATTAAGATCAAGATGCAGATGTGTACGCAGTTTATTGAGAGGGAAAGCGTGAAGAAGATATAAGAGGTACACAGTTGGGCAACTGATATTCCACGCAGGTCGGTGCCGCGCACCTGAAATGATCTGCTTGGAATATCAGTTGCCCAACTGCTGGGTTAGAGCGTGTTTGAAAAAAATGAGACTTTTTCTATGGGATAGATAAGAAAATAGTACTTGCTTTATGTTAACCATTAATTGACTTCATAATTGCGTCGTACAGCTCTTCATAAGTTTCATAAGCCGGGATCTCCGGATATTCAGCCTTGATCGCATCCGTGCTCTTGAACAGGAATCCTGCTTTACTTGCCTGGATCATGCCAAGGTCGTTGTGGCTATCACCGCTGGCAATGGTGTCGTAGCCGATGGACTGCAAGGCTTTCACAGTGGTGTATTTGGATTTTTCACAGCGCATTTTGAAATCAGTAATTTCGCCATTTTCGCCTACTACCAGTGTGTTGCAGAAGATGGTTGGGTAGCCCAGCTTTTTCATAAGAGGACCAGCGAACTGGGAAAAAGTGTCACTGAGGATGATAACCTGAGTCTGTGCTCTTAATTTGTCCAGAAATTCCTTGGCGCCTGGAATCGGGTCGATCCTGGCGATGGTCTCCTGGATTTCTTTCAGACCAAGACCATGCTCTTTCAGAATGTTCAGGCGGTATTTCATTAATTTATCGTAATCAGGCTCGTCTCTTGTGGTTCGTTTCAGCTCCGGAATGCCGGTCTCTTCGGCAAATGCGATCCAGATCTCCGGGACAAGCACACCTTCTAAGTCTAGGCAGACAATTTCCATAATCTCCTCCGTTCTGCAGCTGTAAAGATTGCTGCAATTGAATTTTATAGTGTTTTTCAAATCTCAATGTCAGATAAAGGGAAAGCAGTTAGGATGGTTGCTTTCACACACTATCTTATTATAGCGTAAAAAAGCCGGGAACGCTATACCTAAATTGATAATGTGAGAATGGAATGTTCCCTGTGAACTGCGGCTGAAATGTATAATTGTCGGAAATTAGTGGAAAACAGAGAAAAAATGTCTGGTAGAAATTTGTCGCTTATATTGCCGTTCCGTGAAAAATGTGGTATATTATTAATATCTGTAGTAATATTAGACAAAATAAACAGAATAATAATGGCAGGAGTGGTTAAAATGTATAACGAAGAGTACAAGCGCTGGATGGCAGCGGATCTCGAGGATGCAGATCTGAAACCAGAATTATCTAAGATTGAAGGAAACGACGAAGAAATTAAAGATCGTTTTGCAGTAGCTCTGAAATTTGGTACAGCAGGACTCCGTGGAGTTCTTGGAGCAGGTACCAACCGTATGAATATCTATGTAGTGCGTCAGGCTACACAGGGGCTTGCTAACTGGGTGAAGACTCAGGGCGGCACTCAGACCGTTGCAATCAGCTACGACAGCCGTCTGAAGAGTGATATATTTGCGAAAACAGCAGCAGGAGTTCTGGCTGCCAATGACATTAAGGTCAGAATTTATGATGCATTAATGCCTGTACCGGCCCTTTCCTTTGCGACACGCTACTATGAGTGCAACGCGGGTATTATGGTTACCGCATCTCATAACCCTGCTAAATATAATGGATACAAGGCTTATGGCCCGGATGGCTGCCAGATGACAGATGATGCTGCAGCTATCGTTTATGATGAGATCCAGAAGACAGACATTCTGACTGGTGCGAAATACATGTCCTTTGCAGAGGGCGTTGAGGAAGGTCTGATCCGCTTTGTTGGTGACGACTGCAAACGTGCTCTTTACGATGCAATCGAGTCCCGCCAGGTTCGTCCAGGCCTTTGTAAGACAGCAGGACTGAAGCTGGTTTACAGCCCGCTGAATGGTTCCGGACTTGTGCCGGTAACCCAGATCCTGAAGGATATCGGAATCACAGATGTAACGATTGTTCCGGAACAGGAATACCCGAACGGCTATTTTACCACATGCAGCTACCCGAACCCGGAGATTTTCGCAGCTCTGGAGCAGGGACTGAAGCTTGCCAAGGAGACAGGAGCAGATCTTATGCTTGCTACTGACCCGGATGCAGACCGTGTTGGTATTGCCATGAAATGCCCGGACGGTTCCTATGAGCTGGTAAGTGGTAATGAAGTAGGAGTTCTTCTCCTTGACTATATTGCAGCTGGCCGTATCGAGAAAGGCACAATGCCGAAGAACCCGGTTGCAGTGAAATCTATCGTTTCCACACCTCTTGCAGACGCAGTTGCAGAGCACTACGGTGTAGAGCTTAGAAGCGTACTTACCGGATTTAAGTGGATCGGTGACCAGATCGCACAGCTTGAGGCTGCTGGTGAAGTGGACCGTTTCATCTTCGGATTTGAAGAGAGCTACGGATACCTTGCAGGACCGTATGTACGTGATAAGGATGCCATTATCGGATCCATGCTGATCTGTGAGATGGCTGCATACTACAGAAGCATTGGAAGCTCCCTGAAGCAGAGACTTGAGGAGATTTACGCACAGTATGGCCGCTACCTGAACAAGGTTGACAGCTTTGAATTCCCGGGACTCAGCGGAATGGATACTATGGCAGGAATCATGCAGAAATTCCGTGACAACCCGCCGGCAGATATTGCAGGCTACAAGGTAGTGAAGGTTACCGATTATAAGAAGCCTGAGGAGACCGGTCTTCCAGCAGCAAATGTTCTCATTTACAAACTGGAGAATAACGAGACAGTAGTTGTTCGTCCATCCGGAACAGAGCCGAAGATTAAGATTTATTACACTACACTGGGTAAAGATCTTACAGAGGCAGAAGCTGAGAAAGAGAAGCTGGCTAAGGCATTGGAGCCGATGATGGCTTAAGGCTTAAGCGAAGTATATAATCGTATAGTGAATAATCGCCCCTTGCGGAATGATTCCGCAGGGGCTTTTTGCGCTGTTTGTAAATTTTTTCTTTATTTGAAGTGAAAATCCCCATTAAGTCGTTGATTACAGTAAAGGGCAGACCATATTGTATAATGCTTGAAAAGAAAACGAGGTGACAATTTATGCTGACGCTGTTATTTATCATTTTAATGTTTGGTATATTTGGCAAAATGATCGGACTTGCCTTCCGCGCAACCTGGGGAATTACGAAAATCTTTTTTCGTCTGATATTCCTTCCCCTTGTCCTAATTGGATTAGTCCTGGAAGGTCTGATTTACATAGCACTTCCCCTTCTTGTGATAGTTGGGATTATCATGCTGGTATTGATATAATATATTGATAGAATAAAAAATAGATGAAAATACAATCGAAAATATGTTCACTTTGCCAGATGACAAAAAGCGACAGATATGGTAGTATAGATACATCAACGAAAGAGAAATACGAAAAACACTTAAGAAATCTGAGATACGAAAGAAAGCAATAAAGCACAAAAGAATCTGAAAATACAAAAGAACTTAGAAGTACGAAAGTTCTGTGTTTCACCAAAGATTTGTAAATTACTAAAGATTCATAAGCCGCTAAAGATCAACCAAAATACCTAAGATCAATAAGAAAACGAAAGATTTTCGAAACACATCCGATAAAATTATAACAAGACACATCAGAAAAAATGGCTGGGAACTAGTTTCCCAGCCATAAATCATAACAATGTCGAATTAATCCCGTTTGAAGAATAATGTTACTGTTAACTGGTAATATTCCGCGAGGTGTTTTTATGAATAAAGTTCACAGAAAACCCGAGAATAATTTATCCTGTTCAGGCTAAATTGGAAATTTATAGCCCTTTGTAATAAAATAATGTATACTGAAAGAACATCATAAACAAAAGTTACAGAGAAAATAAAAGTATTAGGAAGTTATAAAATGAACAGGCAGCAGGCAATGAAGCTTCTTGGCATTACCCAGGAAGATGATGAAAGAGAAATTAAGCGAAAATATCATAAAATGATCAGCCGTTTTCATCCGGACTCATTGAATGAAGTAGGGGAAGCTCATATTCAGCGTGCACAGGAGATAAATGAAGCGTATCGGATACTGAGCCAGAGCGATAGCCGGGAAATGCAGAACGCATATGGAACGGAAGCTTATGGAACAGAGGCTCATGGCACAGACAATCATAAATCTGGGAAGAGGGAACAGCATCAGGAATGGTCTGGTGAATGGAACGAGGCTGCTTTTATACCAAGGAATATTTATTTGCACTATAGTATGAATCTTTCTGAAGAAGAACGAAAGGAAGCCCAGGGGAAACTGTATTATCAGGCTGCCTGTGGAAAATATATGTGGGATCCGGAGGAAGAGGATTTCGCGCTTTTTCTTACCAGTATTCGTCATGCAGCCGCAGTCCTCCTTGAGAGAACGGAGAATGCCGTAAACGCAGAAGACTTATCTTCTGTACCAGATTTGAAGGAATACCGTTTTCGCATCCAGGCGAAGCTGTTTGAATATCTTTCTATGCAATATGTGAACCCATTGCTGGTTCTGGATTCCCTGATGAAACCAGAGAGCATAGATAGAAAAGGTCAGAGAATTTATCGGGTTAAAGCATTTCTGGCGGCAGAAGCCGCATCCCCGGAAGGCAGGCTTATAGCAAGTTTGCAGTCTGGCGAATATCTGTTTCCAAAAGCTTTCCATGGGAATCAGATTCAGCTTATGAATAAAGACAAACAGGTATTGGGGTATCTTCATATGGAAGATGACCGGCTGTATTTTTGCATTATTCCTCTTCTGAAGAGGCATGCAGCGCAGGTGAAATTTCTGGTGCAGGAAGAAGGCGGTGGAACAAATGAAAAAAATGAAGGAATTAATAATACGACGAATAGTAGTAACTTCAGAAATAGCGGCAGAGGAATAAAGCGTGGAAACAATAAGCTGAAAGTTAATATTGATTTCTATTTTCGGTTAGAGGATGAGAACTATACTTATAATAGTTCAGAGCTTAATTTGAAAATTGCAGAAATATTGAATGGATATGAGAAGTATTTGCGAAAATATGATCTGGAACAGGACCAGTTTTGTGATCTGTTTGCCCGCCTGTCCCGCTCGAATTTTCGCAGTCGTTTTCATCTGAAGGACAAGGATATACAGTATATCCGGGAGAAAGGAATGGATACCATCCGCAGTCATGCCTCAGATTTTGTGCGAACACGTCTGGCTCCGGCTCAGATTCCCAATGATGGCAAACAGACTCCAATGCGCGGGCACCCTGTATTCCTGGCTCAGCATGCTACTGGCTGCTGCTGTCGGGGATGCTTGTATAAGTGGCATAGAATTCCAGCAGGAGTGCGGCTCACCGAAGAGCAGCAGGAATACATAGTAGATGTGTTGATGGCATGGATTGAGAGAGAATATAACAGAAATGCATAGGGCTATGAAGTTGGTTTTGTATATACAATCGGTAATATTAAGGTATATGAAATATATAGTTTAACTGGAATTTTGAGAAGATAAGAATGGGGAACGGTTTATGAGAATATTTCACTTATCAGATTTACACATTGGCTTGAAATTAATCAATCGTGATCTCAGAGAAGATCAGGAATATATACTGGATCAAATAATTCAGAAGGCCGCAGAGAAAGTGCCTGATGCGATCGTGATCGCAGGGGACATCTATGACAAAGCAGTTCCGTCTGCAGAAGCAGTGGAGGTGTTTGATCATTTTATCGGAAAGCTGCGAAATGCAGTTCCGGATTCTGTAATTATGATGATCAGTGGAAATCACGACAGTGCACCTCGTGTGAACTGTTTTCGGAGTGTGCTTGACCGTCAGAAAATTTATATGATCGGAATACCGCCTCAGACAGAAGAAGATCATATTGAGAAAGTGGTACTCCAGGATGAATATGGTCCGGTGAATTTTTATTTGCTTCCCTTTGTGAAGCCTTCCATGGTGAAGCTGATCACTGGCACAGACGAGAATGGAAATAATCTTTCTTACAATGATACGATCCACAGACTGATAGAACGTGAACAGGTCAACATAGACCAGAGAAACATTCTGGTCAGCCATCAATTCTATCTGCCCATGGGGGAGAATGCAGAAGAAATTGAACGAATGGACTCTGAGATCCGGACAGTAGGAAATATTGACCAGGTGTCAGCCGATATTCTGCAGAAATTTGACTATGCGGCACTGGGACATATTCATAAGCCAATGAAAGCAGGCGGCGAGTTTTATCGCTATTGTGGAACGCCGCTGGCATGCTCTGTAAGTGAAGCAGGTCAGAATAAAGGAATTATAATGGTTGACATAAAACAAAAGGGCGAAATCACTACAGAAGTAATTCCACTGGAACCGCTGCGCCAGATAAAAGTGATCAAGGGAGATTTAGAGAGTGTTCTGGCACAGCGCTGTAAAGATTATGTGACAGTAATTCTTACGGATAAGGTGGATCTGGACGTAATTGATATGCAGGATCGTCTGCGCTTGGCTTTTCCAGGGCTTTTAGAGATACGCCGTGAGACTGTGCGGCAGGCTGATTATACCAGACATGCAGACAGTGAGCGTGAATTGAATCCATTTGAACTTTGCTGCCAGTTCCTCGGAAATGCAGATGCGGAAGAGCAGGAAATTCTTCAGGAGGTTATCAATACAGTACAGGAGGTGGCGAAATGAGACCTGTGAAACTTACCATGCAGGCGTTTGGTTCCTACGGAAAACTGACACAGATCGATTTTCAGGAGCCGAATCAGAATCTGTTTCTTGTGACCGGAGACACCGGAGCAGGAAAAACAACTATATTTGATGCCCTTGTATTTGCTCTTTACGGTGAAGCCAGCTCCAGTACAAACAAGAAAGATGGTGTTGTACTGCAAAGCCAGTATGCAGAGTTGAACGTTGAACCATTTGTAGAGCTTGTTTTTTCCGAAGGGGCAGGAGAAAATAGCCTGCTGTATACTGTCCGCCGTGTTCCCAGACATCTGAAGCTTCTGACAAGAGGGGCGGGGAAAAATACAGGAAGTCGTGAAGTACCGGGGTCTGTCAGCCTGATCATGCCAGATGGTACCGAATATCCACAGAAGGAAGCTGACAGCAAGCTGGGGGAGATCCTCGGTCTTACCAAAAGCCAGTTTATGCAGGTTGCCATGATCGCTCAGGGAGAATTTATGGAGCTTCTTCGTGCAAAATCTGATGATAAGAAAGTCATCTTCCGGAAGCTGTTTAACACTGAATTATACCAGAATATTGTGGACGAGCTGATGAATCGCAAGCGTTCCCTGGAAAAAGAGATTGCCCAGATCAAAACTGCATGTCAGACTGAAGCTGCCCATGTGGTAATTCCCCAGGAATATGACCAGTGGCAGGAAATAGAAGGGCTAAAAAAGCAGGTTTTGAATGGGGAAATTGTAGTGATGGATTGCTTTCTGGATCATCTGGGCGAGTTATGCAGAACACTGGAGAAAAGTGTGAATTTTACCTCGAAAGAATTACAATCCGCATCAAAACTCCGCGACGAAAAAAGGGATATCTACAACAGTTCCATTCAGCTGACGAATTTATATGCGCAGCTGGAAAACGCTGAGGTTCAGCTTTCTGAATGTGGGAAAGTGGAAGCACAAATAGGGGAAAAGACCATTCTGTCAGAGAAAATTAAGAAAGCATACGAAATAAAAGGCGAATACGCACGCTGTCAGGATGTCTTGCGTAATATGCAGACATGTGAGAGTGCCTTAAAGGAGCAGCAGGAACGAGCTCCTTTATTAAAAGAACAGTCACAATCTGTCATTCAGACAGCGAAGGCGGTGAAAGAAACGGCAGAGAAGGAGCTTAAGGCGTACACCACTATTTATGAGCGCGTGAATAAAGAAGTGAAGCTCCTTAAGCAGATCAAGGAAGCAGAAAAAAGTGTAAAGACCAGCCAGCAAAATCTGACCGCAGCGCAGGCCGCAGACCGCAAAGCCAGAGAAGATCTGGAGAAAATGGAGAAGCAGGAAGCAGACTGGAGGGCTCAGTCAGAGAAGCTGACCGACACTAATGAGAAAATTGCTGTCTGGAAAGGGAAAAATCAGGAACTGGAAGTACTTGGCATTGAAGTACAAGAAACGGAAGATCTTCTTAAAGGTGTAGAAACACAGAAAAAACTGGCGAAGAAAGCACGAGAGACATACCAGAAGAATAGAACCAGATATGACGCAAAGAGCCAGGAATATGAGTCTATGCGGAGAATTTTTCTGGATGAGCAGGCTGGTTTTCTGGCACGCGAGCTTCAGCCGGGGAAACCATGTCCTGTATGCGGCGCAATAGAACATCCGAATCCATGCATAGCTTCTACCCTTCATAGAGATCTCACCCGTGAGCAATTGGAACTGGCAGAAAAAGAAGTTTCTGAGCTTCGAAACAGGCAGGAACAGTCTGCCGGTGAAGCAAGGTCAGCTGTGGATATAGTTGCAGAAAAAGAACGACTTTTGGAAGAGACAGGAAGGAAGCTGTGCACGCGTATTTTAAATGATCATGAGCAGTTCCCGGAAGCAGGAATGCTGGAAGTATTTGATTCTTTGGGAGACAATATAAAAAATTTCCAGGAGAGCAGAAATTCAGAAGTCTCTGGTGCAGCCCAGGATCAGATGGCGGATAAAGAGTGTAATTGGAATGCCTTGCTGAAGCAGATACAGACACTTCTTGGAACCTGGAAAACTTTATTACAGGAAGAGGGTACAAGACTTAATACAGCCCAGAAAACATTGCGTAATCTTCAGGATGCTCTGGGACAGGTAGAAGAGCGGAAGAAATCAGGAAAAACTGCCGTAGAGGAATGCGGACAAAAGCTGACTGAGGCAGCAGCGTCAGCCAAGAGCGCAGAAGCTCTTCTGAAGCAGTTGAATGATTCCCGGGAATATCCATCAGAAGAGGCGGCTATGACAGAGTTTAACCAGGCAAAAGGAAAATGGAAAGCTGCAGAAGCTGCTTCCAAGGAAGCTGAAAAGAAAGAAAAAGCGTCTTCTGAAGAGCTGGTTAACTGTACCAGCTTGATTAAACGATTTGAAGGGGAACTTCCAGATCACCAGAAGCTTTACCAGGAGCGGCAGGCCTTTTATCAGACTTTGATGAATGAGAAAAATATGACAGAGGCAGAATGGGCGGACATAGCAGAGAACTATACCCGTGAAACAGCGGAGCTTTTGCAAAAAGAAGCAGACAGCTGGCAGCGAAAAAAACTAGCCGCACAGACCACTGCAGAAACAGCTGGAAAAGCCATAGATGGCAGGAGCAAGCCGGATATGGAAGCTGCCAAGTCCCAGATGGAGGAAGCTGAGAAAGTACGGCTTCAGACTCAGACGAAACTGGAACTTTATAAAGAACAGTATAAAGCTGATAAAGAGGCATATGATATTCTTAGCCCTCAGATGGAGAAGCGAGGTAAAATCATTGAAAAGCATACCAAGCTGGAAACTCTTTATAAGCTGTTGTCTGGAAATATGTCCGGAAACCGTATGGATCTTGAAACCTATGTGCAGAGATATTACCTGGAGAAGATTCTTTATGCGGCCAATCGCCGCTTTGCGAATATGTCTGCCGGACAGTTTGAACTTCGTATGGTAGACGAGGAGAATGCGGGGAAAGGCAAGAATCGTGGTCTGGATCTTATGGTATATTCTAATGTTACCGGCAAAGAGCGTGAAGTCCGTACCCTTTCCGGAGGAGAATCCTTTATGGCAGCCCTGGCATTGGCACTTGGAATGGCAGATCAGATCCAGGAGAGCTCTGCAGCGATACATCTTGATGTAATGTTTGTGGATGAAGGCTTCGGTTCCCTTGATGAGCATTCCAGAGAACAGGCGGTAAAGGTTCTTCAGGAACTGGCGGGAGGAAGCAAGTTGATTGGAATTATTTCTCATGTGACCGAGCTGAAGCAGGAGATTGAAGATCAGCTGATCGTCAGCAAAGACGAGAAGGGAAGTCATGTGAAGTGGCAGATAAGCTAGTACATCGAATATTAAGTAACTGCCATATTGACTTGTCTGATTTTTCATCTGCTGCGTTGTCGTCGGTCGCCGTAGCCACCGCTACGCCTCCTTCCTCCGCCTTGCATATGAAGAAATCATCCTGCGTCAATGTAGTAGATACTTGGTTGAATAAAGAATATCGGGAAGCAATTAAGCTTCCCGACAAATAAAAAGTTCTATAGATTTTTTGTAAAATTAATAAACTCTTCCGACTCACCGTAATCATGAATCCGACAGTTTGCCAGACGCTGTATTTCCTCTTGATTTTCTTCATGAGAGTCGTACACAGCAGTGGTATAGAAGCCATCTTTCTTAGCTGTAGTAAGGGCATGAAGAGAATCTTCAAAGACCATGGTATTGGTTCGGTCAGTGCCAAGAAAGTTCAAGGCTTCCCGATAAATGGTTGGTTCGTCCTTTCCGGCACCCACAGAGGAGCAGGTAAAGATTTCGCTGAAATAGTCAAGCACTCTGCAACGTGCCAGGGCAGCTTCCACGAGGGAGCGCTCTGTAGCAGTGGCAATACACATTTTGACTCCGGTCTCATGAAGCTGAGCCAGAAATTCTTTCAGATGAGGCTTCAGCTGAGCTTCATAGCGGTAGAAATCATCTACAATTGCTACAGCACTCTTGATCAATTCATCTCGGGTCTGTTTTACATCATAGTGCTCAATAAAATAGTCAGCTGCCTGGTGGAGACTCATAGTGGCGATTGCTTCATCCAGATCCGGTTCAGGTTCAATTCCCTGGTTTCGCAGGTAATTTTCGCCTACATGATCCCAGGCTGACATAGAATCCAGAATCGTACCATCCAGATCCCAGATGGCACCCCTTAACATGAAATTCCTTTCCTGGAAGATGCATTGTCTTTGGAAATACAAGTAGAATCTTTCATTTTGAGAGTAAGCTCTTTAAGCTCTCTGGTTGCTTTTGTAATATCTTCAGCTGCAAAGATGGCACTTACAACTGCAATTCCGCAGATACCGCTTCCAGCCAGTTCCATTACATTGTCATGTGTAATTCCGCCAATGGCAATAACGGGAATATTTACAGCCTTACATATTTGTTTTATAGTTTCATGGCTGATATTGCCGGCATCTTTTTTGGTTCCGGTTTGGAATGCGGCACCTACTCCCAGATAATCTGCGCCATTTTTTTCAGCAAGAACAGCCTCTTCAACTGTATGCGCAGAAACGCCGATGATTTTGTCAGAACCGAGGATGGCTCTGGCATTACCAGCAGCCATATCCTCCTGCCCTACATGAACGCCATCGGCATTGATTTCTTTTGCAATTTCTACATTGTCATTGATCACGAATGGTACATGATAGCGCGCACATAACTCTTTGATTTCCGCAGCTTCTTTGAGAAAACTATCTGTATCCAGATTTTTTTCGCGTAGCTGAATGAAGGTAGCCCCACCTTTTAAGGCTTCTTCGACCTGGTCATATAAAGTTCTGCCATTTAACCAGCTGCGGTCAGTAACGGCATAAAGTAAAAGATCTTTTTTATTGCAGTTCATTGGTAAAACCTGCCTTTCACATGTAACTTGTGCGTCAAACACACTCTAATACATTATATAAAGCTGAATCTGGAAAGTAAAGGTAATTATTAAGCTAGAGCCTGTTTCTGCGAAGATCGAGAATCGTAACCCATAATGTTTGTTACACGAACAGGAACCTGTACATTGAAAAACGAAAAGTGATATGTTAGACTAATATTAAAATTGTGTTTTTGTCGGTTCGCAAAAAAGAGAGGCAGGTTTGATTATGGATCAATTTGAGCAGATGAAGGTGACACGGCAGGCGATGAATGGCAAGATGTGTCTGATGTTTGGTGGTATTTTCCTGATGTTTTCAGCCATTACCTCCACGATCATGTATGGAATCAATTTCTTTATGACAGCTCTGGAAGCAGATAAAGGAACTGCAGAGTATGTAGAACTTCTTGAGAATGCCGGAGTGGGAAGTGGACTTCTGAAAGGGATTGGTATTTGTTTTATTGCAGTAGGAATCTGGGAAGCTGTAGTTGGATTTCTATCTGTAAGAAATTCCAACAGAGTAGATAAGAGCAGATTTTCTGTGAAACTGGCCATATCGCTTCTTATAACAGAGATTGTCATGCAGGTAATTCTGTTTTTTACCGGATTGATGAATCTGGGGCTTCTTTTTACAGCCATTGTGCTTCCGCTGTTTTTACTTTGGGGTGCCACCCGTTTAGGCAAAGTTGCCAAGGCTGATCCGGAACGCAAATTTGCAGTAGACCCAGCCAGGAAGAAATCCTCTCAGCAATCTCAACCGGCCGCCCCGAAGAAGAGCATTCGTGAGAGAGCCGCTATGCAGGTGCGAGAAGATGCAGTGGTACCAGAGAAACAAGATACTGTAGATGAGGAAAATATTGCAGATTCAGAAGAGTCAAATTAGAAACTCAAAGTATGAATATAAGCATTATTGGAAAATGCAGTGGGTATAAGCGTCATAGGAAAATTGTTAAAGATATATAACCTGTGAAATTGTATGAGCTGTAGTTAGTCGTTGTTGCCGATAATATGATTTGCATGTAGCTATTAAGGTATAAGAATTAGAGACTGTTTATGATTCAACACCGGATAAAGGAAAGAGAACCACAGTATATGGACATGAAAGAAATCATCACAGAAGCAGCCCGTAAGCTGGTTCTGGAGAAAAAAGTAAAGAAGCTTACAGTAAAGGATATTGTGGAAGAGTGCCAGATCACCAGGCAGGCATTTTACTACCATTTCGAAGGAATACCGGATATGATTCAGTGGAGCATAAAGCAGGGAACCAGGCGGCTGCTAGAGGCGTGCAAAGAGCAGGGCGGCGCAGAAGCAGCGCTGAAGTATCTGTTTGTTTTTGCCATCAATGCTATACCCGAAGTGCGAAAAGGAATAGAAAGTAATTATGGAAAAGAACTGGAACAAACCCTTATGCAAGGAACCTACGAGTTGTTTGAGAGCATTGTGGAGGAAGAAAATCTGTACCGGAACTACAGCCGCCAGGAACTGAAGTTGATCCTCCGTTACCACAGCCATGCTATCTTTGGTATTTTCCAGGACTGGACACCGGAGGATACGAAGAATCTGGATATGATCGTACACGAAGTCTATTTGATTATGATGGGAAAGAATGCTCCAGAAGAACTATAAAATATCGTTTGACTGTATTTACAGGAAATGGAGGCAGCAAAGTATGGGCTATGATCTTCCGGAAAGGGTTGTAATCTATGAAAAAACTTGATAATTTTTCTAACTGTCTTTCTGTGCTGAAAAATGCTGATTTTAAACTTGCTGAGAATAATGAAATATACAGAACAGGTGTAATTGGACAATTTAATCTTACTTTTGAACTTGCATGGAAAGCTTTACAGGAAGTATTGAAGCTTCATGGCGCAGCTGGCGCGGAGACGGGTTCTCCCAGAGAAATCTTACAGCTGGGATACAGATTGGGATTTGTAAATGACTCTGCTGTATGGCTGCTTATGCTGAAAAAAAGAAATACATCTGTTTATATATATAACGAAGATGCGATTGATGAAATGCTCCTGTTTATTCGTGACAGTTTTATTCCTGCGTTTATTGACCTTGAAGCAGTTTTGAAAGTGAAATTGACGGAGGCGGAGACTGACTGGGAATAGAATCCAGAGGCCGACTGCAAATACATGGAGGAAACTAAATAAGAGATCAAACGGGCGAGGTGTATTTTTTACACTTTGCCCGTTTTGTCTATACACGGTGAAATTTCTGACTATCGACACTTTCTTTTGCTTGTACTAGAATAAAATTATCAGGATTACGGAGCGTGATTGTGACGCACATCTTGCAGAAAGCCTTTTTCAAACATGTTCTAGAGCCTGTTTGAGGAAGGCTAGTACATCGAATATTAAGTAACTGCCATATTGACTTGTCTGATTTTTCATCTGCTGCGTTGTCGTCGGTCGCCGTAGCCACCGCTACGCCTCCTTCCTCCGCCTTGCATATGAAGAAATCATCCTGCGCCAATATAGCAGAAACTTAATTTTCGATGTACTAGAAATGATAACGTAATCCGCAAGGAGAGGAGGAAACCATATATGGCACATGAAATTTTATCCGTAAAAATGTACGAGCTGGATAAAAAACTGGAACAGACCCACAGTCGGATTCAGCTGGCGGAGAGTATGGATACGGAAAGACTTCACCAACAGATCCAGAATCTTCGACAGGAATGTCAGGAAAGCCGTATCACTTTGGAAAACAGACTTCGCCATTCCAAGACAGACTGTGTAATGAAGCTGGCAGGCGTCTACGACCAGGTGGAGGCAGCAGTTGGAAAAGTGCTGGAGGCAGAAAACATAAATTTGAAAAATAAGGAGCCAATATTTGGAAATGTGCTCCCAGGAACGGAGGAGAAAATCCTCACCGCAGAATACGCCCTTGATTTTGCAATGCAGGCAGTAAACCGGGCACTTCTGGTATCGCTGCAGGCTATTGAAGCCCAGCGTCTGGAAGAGAAGAAAGAGGCAGAAGAGCAGTAACAGGCATAATGGCGTGTCTGATTTTTTATATACTGTATTGTTGGCAGTCGATTATAGGTGACATGTCCGTTTCGTAAGCAAGTGGACAATAGTCTGTCAGACAAAGCAATGATGCGGAAAAGCTTTGACAAAAAAGTCAATACAAAGTTAGTTTACATAAGAAAGGACTACAACCATGAAAGAAGTAAAAACCCCAAAAAAGCCGTTGATCTACTATTACGGCATTGTGCTTCTGGTGCTGATCGTCTTTAATCTGGTGGTTTCCCCAATCTTGATGGAGCATCAGGTAGAAGAAACCGATTACGGTACCTTCATGAGCATGATCAATGACAAAAACATCGGTAAAGTAGAAGTGGAAGATAACCAGATCGTCTTTACCGACAAGAACAATGAAAAAATTTACAAAACCGGTCTTATGAATGACCCGGATCTCACTGACCGCCTGTATGAGTGCGGTGCCACCTTTACTAAGGACATCGACCAGCAGACCTCCCCGATTCTCAGCTTCCTGGTAACCGGACTACTGCCGCTGATCATTTTCATAGTTCTTGGAAATTATATGGCGAAGAAGCTGATGGAACAGGCTGGAGGCAAAAACTCCATGGCATTTGGCATGGGAAAAAGCAATGCCAAGGTTTACGTTCAGTCCAGTGAAGGAATCCGTTTCTCAGATGTAGCCGGAGAGGATGAAGCCAAGGAAAACCTTGCAGAGATTGTAGATTACCTTCATAACCCAAAGAAATACACAGACGTGGGAGCCTCCATGCCGAAAGGCGTTCTCCTTGTAGGCCCTCCAGGTACCGGTAAAACAATGCTTGCCAAAGCCGTTGCCGGAGAAGCGAATGTCCCATTCTTTTCCATGTCCGGCTCTGAATTCGTAGAAATGTTTGTAGGTATGGGTGCCTCCAAAGTTCGTGATCTTTTTAAGCAGGCGAAAGAGAAAGCCCCATGTATCGTATTCATTGATGAGATCGATGCCATCGGTAAAAAACGTGATGGCCAGGTAGGGGGCAACGATGAGCGTGAGCAGACACTGAACCAGCTGCTTACAGAGATGGATGGTTTCGAAGGCAACAATGGGGTTATCATTCTGGCAGCTACCAACCGCCCGGAATCCCTTGACCCGGCACTTACCCGTCCAGGACGTTTCGACCGCCGCGTACCAGTTGAGCTTCCCGATCTTGCAGGACGTGAAGCAATTTTGAAGGTTCATGCAAGAAAAATCAAAGCATCCGATGACGTGGATTTCCACACTATCGCACGTATGGCATCTGGTGCATCCGGAGCCGAGCTGGCAAATATTGTAAACGAAGCAGCACTTCGTGCAGTCCGTGACGGACGTACAATCGTTACAGAAGCAGACCTGGAAGAGAGCATTGAAGTGGTAATTGCTGGCTACCAGAAGAAAAACGCAGTTCTCTCTGACCAGGAGAAAAAAGTGGTTTCCTATCACGAAATCGGACATGCCCTGGTGGCAGCCCTTCAGAACCATTCCGCTCCTGTTCAGAAGATTACTATTATTCCGCGTACTTCTGGTGCACTCGGCTATACCATGCAGGTAGAAACTGGTGACAAGTATCTGATGACAAAGAAAGAACTGGAAAATAAGATTGCAACCTTCACTGGCGGACGTGCTGCAGAAGAAATCGTGTTTGGCGAGATTACCACAGGCGCTTCCAACGATATCGAGCAGGCAACCAAGATTGCCAGAGCTATGATCACTCGCTACGGAATGACCGACGAGTTCGACATGGTGGCTATGGAAACCGTTTCCAACCAGTACCTTGGCGGCGATGCATCCCTTTCCTGCTCTGCAGATACCCAGAAGGAAATCGATGAGAAGGTCGTAGAATTAGTAAAGCGAGAACATGAAAAAGCCAAAAAGATCCTGACAGACAACCGTAAAAAACTGGATGAACTGGCTATGTTCCTTTATGAAAAAGAAACGATAACTGGCGAAGAGTTTATGAAAATTTTAAATAACAAAGAGGAGAGTGAGGAAAAATGAGAAGACGTTCACGTTATGGCTGGCTGGAACTCATTGAGGGAATCCTGCTGATCCTTCTTGGGATTTATACGTTGTGTAATCCGGGCGGCATGCTCCGCGGAATTACCTTTGCGTATGGTTTTCTTGCTGTCATCACCGGAATTTCAGATATTGTATTTTATGCAAAAACAGAGCGCTATATCGGCTTCGGACCTACCATTGCTCTGGTGACTGGAATTTTAAGTCTCCTTGCCGGACTAATGCTTCTGATGTACCCAAATGCCGGAGAGCTGATTATGACCCTGCTTCTCCCAATCTGGTTCATCGCTCATTCTGTTTCCAGATTGACCCACATCCCTCTGGTCCGTCTGGCAGGAAAATTTTACTATTACTTTACCTTGATTGTAAATATCCTTGGAATCATCCTTGGTTGTCTGATGATCATCTGGCCGTGGGTAGCGTTGTTTTCAACGGGCTTTATTATTGGCGGTTATCTGATCCTTCTTGGAATCGACTGCGTGGTGATGGCCTGCAGTGACATGGATGCCGGGTGGATGTAGAAACAGGATGTATTTACCGGTTGACACAAGAAACTACGAGGTGATAAAATCAAGATGAAATAAAAAACTGCAGCTCGCAATAAAGGAGATTTACATATATGGCAACACTTAAGGATGTGGCGAAGGCCTCAGGCCTAACGGTAGGAACAGTTTCCAGAGTCCTGAATAACAGAGGATATATCAGTGATAAGACCCGTGAGAAAGTATATCAGGTGATGAAAGAGCTGAATTATCAGCCTAATGAGACAGCTCGCGCACTGTCAAAGCAGAAGAGTAATACGATAGGAGTTATTTTGCCGAATATTGAACATCCTTATTTTGCCAAGGTACTAAGCCGTTTGGAGCGAGAGGCTGCGAAGCAGGGATATCGTATCATGCTTTTTGTTTCCAGGTATAAAGAAGAACGTGAGGAACAGTGTATTGAGATGTGCAAGAGCGAAAGAGTGACCGGCGTTGTTCTTTGCAGTGGAAGTTTTGAAACTGAGAAATTTGAAGATCTTGATTTCCCGTTGATCACATTGGAACGTTCTATGGATGAAGGGACATCCGGGATTGAATGTGATAACTATCAGGGCGGTGTGCTGGCAACGGAGCTTCTGATTGAGAAAGGCTGCAGGAAGCTGATGTTTATCGGCGGAGTAAGTGCAGGGGTTGACATTCATATGCCAGGAGATCTCCGCGAGGTTGCATTTCGTGATATCTGTAAGAATCGAAATGAAGAAAATGTGGTTATGGTAACGGATAACCGTCTTTTTGATTCTCTGGAATATTATGAATATGTAAGACAGGCACTGGTGGATAATCCTGATGTGGACGGTGTATTTGCCAGTTCAGATGTTATTGGTGCCTATGTACTGCAGGCATGCGCAGATCTGGGAATCAAGGTTCCGGAGCAACTGAAGATCGTAGGTTTTGATGATGTGAATATTGCCCAGTTTACAAGTCCGGGACTTACGACAATTCATCAGCCTGTGGAACAGATGGCAGAATTGGCAGTAGCAGCTATTGCGCAGATTGATGAGGGGAAAGTTGTACCTACTAAGACAGTATTTCCGGTTACACTGGTTGAGCGAGGGACGACTTGAACGCAGATAAGCATTTCCCCGCTTCAAGTGCGCGGAGCACTAAGCGGCGAGTGAGGGGGGATGCTTCTGTCAGTGGGAGCCTTCAGCTCCCACTGACAGATCGCGAAGCGACTGCGTTCATGAGCAAACAGCGAAGCGGATTGCGAATGTCCGCTTTACTGAATTGTTAATATTTTTTTATCTTCGAAAAATTTTCCAGTCAGTTGTCATATTGTGTATTCTGGGGTGTTTTTGAAACATTTCAGAATACAATATGACAGCTGATTTTTTGTATAGCAGGAAATTACTCTGTAATATTTCTGCTATACAAAAAAACGCTTCGCGCGGAATTGATCAGATGCATAAGGAATATGACATGCGGTTGTGATAAAAAATGAAGCAATTTTCGTAAAAAACAAGAAAAATAAAATAAATGAACTACAGACACGAAAAAAGCATGTAAAAGTGCACAAAACATAAAGAGCTAAATAGTATAAATGTAACAAAGTGATGTGAAATGGACAAAAATATATGACAACCGCTTGACATATTTGAGACGCAATGCTATCATACAACCATAAAGAAAACGTCCGAACAAGAACGTAAAAAACAGGAGGAAGCAAAAATGAAAAAACGTATTTCAATGGCAATTGCAGTTGCAACTGCAGCAGCAACAATGGCAAGTGTATCTGTACCGGTTATGGCAGACGATGTGAACATCACAATTTTTAACTCCAAGATGGAGGTTCAGAGCCAGTTCGAAGAATTAGCTGCTCAGTATGCAGAAGAGACCGGCGTTGGCGTAGAGGTTTATTACAATAGTGATACAGTATCTGCTCATCTGGCTACCAGATATTCTGCGAATGATCCATATACAATCTCTATGGTAGACCCGAAAGATATCTATTCACTTGCAGCAGACCATGCAATTGATTTAAGCGATCAGAGCTGGGTTAATGAGACTGATTACGCAATCGGAGTTGACGGACAGATCAATGGTTTCCCGACCTGCCTTGAAGCACGCGGTGTTATTTACAATGCAGATGCAATCGAAGCAATCACAGGCGAGACATTCAATCCGGATGATTACAAGACACTTGATTCTTTTAAAGAGCTTCTTGAGAAACTGAAAGAAGGCGGAATGGAAACACCTACCGGTATCATGAAAGAGGACTGGTCCCTTGCAGCTCACTTCCTTGCTGAGGTTTACGAGCAGCAGCCAGATGTAGAAGCATTTGTTTCCTCTCTTTATGAAGGAACAGCAGACCTTGCAAACAATGAGAAATTCAATTCTCTTATGGACTTCTTCGATGTAATGATGGAGAATAATTACGCAAAAGATTCTGCAATCGCTGCAGAGCGTGAGACAACCGAGATGATGCTTGCTGAAGGACAGATCGCATTCATGTTCGGAGGAAACTGGGACTGGTCCGTAATCAATGCATATGATTATACAGAGAATATGGGAATGATGCCAGTACCGCAGAACACAGATGACGGATCCAATGAGAAGCTTGTTGGTGGAGGTTCCAAATTCATGATGATCGATTCCTCTGATGCAACAAGTGATGAGCAGCGTCAGGCAGCTAAGGACTTCCTTGCATGGCTTGCTGATTCCGATGAAGGACAGAGCTTCATTGCTGAGACATGTGCACTTGTACCTGCATTCTCTAACAATGAAAAAGAAGTATCCGATCCACTTGGAAAGTCTGTTAAGAAATATGCTGATGAAGCAGCTCTGATTGACAACTACAATTACCTTCCGGATGATCACCTTTCCATCTGCGGTGCAACCTTCCAGAAATACCTCGCAGGACAGATTGACAGAGCTGAGTTTGCAGCAGAGCTTGAAGACTACTGGAAGAACACAACTCCTGTAGAGCACTAAGACTTATCCTTTGGTAACAACTTATTAATTTAACAAACATACTGTAGTTTTATAGAAATTTGCCACCCCCCCCTCAAGAGGCTGCACGCCTGTGCCATGCGGCGTGCGGCCTCTTTCCCTCACAAAAAGAAAAGTACTGGATAATAGATTTTCGGAGGCAGCGGGAAAAGGGTGGAGACAAAAAAGAAAAGGGAAAGGGGATCGTGATTATGGAACAAAACACCATGAAATATAAAGTAAAACAGTACTTGATGTTCGCTGGCGTTTCCACTGTCCTGTTTAGTGCAGTTGTAATCCTTCCATTTATCTACGGATTATATCTTACATTTACAAGCTGGGACGGTGTTTCAAAAGACAAACCATTTGTTGGACTGGCAAACTACATTGCTACATTTCAGGATGCAGCTTACTGGCAGGCACTTGGACGTACCTTGATTTATTCTGTTATCGCTGTAATTCTGGTAAATGTGGTAGCATTTTTCCTTGCATACCTTCTTACCAGCGGAATCAAAGGCCAGAACTTCTTCCGTGCAGGCTTCTTTGTTCCGAACCTGATCGGTGGTATCGTACTTGGTTATGTATGGAAATTCGTATTTAACCGTGCATTTGTATCACTTGGAAAATCTCTTTCCGTAGGTGCTCTTTCCACTTCCTGGCTGGCAACCACCAACGGTGCAATGGCATGTCTGATCATCGTATCTGTGTGGCAGTACGCAGGATATATGATGCTGATCTATGTAGCCGGATTTATGAGCGTATCCAAGAGCCTTATGGAAGCTGCCCAGATCGACGGCTGTACCAAGACACAGGCAACCATTAACGTAACGATCCCGCTTATGAGATCTTCTTTTGTACAGTGTCTTTTCTTAACGATTACAAGATGCTTCATGGTATATGATGTAAACCTTTCCCTGACAAAAGGTGAGCCATTTAACTCTTCTGTAATGGCAGCTATGCACGTATACAATCAGGCATTTACTTACAAAAACTACGGTACCGGTCAGGCAGAGGCATTGATCCTGTTTGTTGTCTGCGCGATCGTAGGTGTGACTCAGGTTTACATTGGTAAGAAAGGGGAGGTGGCAGCATAATGGACGAAAACAAAAAAGCAGCTCAGAAGAAAAAAATCAGCCATTTTATTACAATGGCAGTGCTGGTTATTCTGTTTCTGGCATTTATCTTCCCGTTTATCATGGTAATTTTCAATGCGTTTAAGACAAAAGGTGATATCACGGCAGATCCGCTGGCACTGGTTGGCTCTCACGGATTTATCCTGACCAACTTCACAGATGCTATGAAAAAGATGAACTTTGCAACATCTTTTACAAACTCTCTTTTGATTACTACCGTTTCTACGATCCTTACAATTATGCTTTCTGCAATGACAGCGTTTGTAATCGTTCGTAATAAATGGAAAGCATGCGGTATTCTGTTTTCCCTGATGATCGCATCTATGGTTATTCCGTTCCAGGTACTTATGATCCCGCTGGTTTCTCTTTACGGTGGCATCTTTGGAGTACTGAACAGCCGTATTACTCTGATCCTTATGCATGTGGGATTTTCCCTTTCCATGGCAACCTTCATGTTCCATGGTGCAATTCACACCAGCGTTCCGATGGAGCTGGAAGAAGCAGCATTTATTGATGGATGTACCAGATGGCAGACATACTGGAAAATTGTATTTCCGCTTCTGAAACCAACCATCGCAACAGTTGCGATTATTGATGCAATGGCATTCTGGAATGATTACCTTCTTCCAAGCCTTGTTCTCGGACGTAAAGAACTGTATACTCTTCCGATTGCAACACAGGCATTCTATGGTACTTATTCAACAGACCTCGGACTGGTAATGGCCGCCCTCCTTCTGGCTATGCTTCCGATCCTGGTTCTGTATCTGTTCCTGCAGCGTTACATCGTTGAGGGTGTTACCTCCGGAGCAGTAAAAGGTTAAAACCAAAATGGGGTCCAATGATAGTAATATTTTTGGACCCCATAATTACTATCTTGAAATGTGTTTTGATTAATAAATAACAACAGGAGATATGATTATGATAAGTCAGACTTTAAGAGATGCCAGAAGATACGAAGATGCAATGGCTCAGAATATTACACCTTTGGAGAGACCGGAATTTCATTTATCTCCAAAAGTTGGATGGATGAATGACCCCAATGGTTTTTCTTATTACAAAGACAAATTTCATTTATTTTACCAGTATTATCCATATGATTCCCAGTGGGGACCAATGCACTGGGGACATGCGGTAAGTGATGACCTTCTTCACTGGGAATACCTTCCGGCAGCCATTGCCCCGGACATGCCATATGATTATGTGGGATGTTTTTCAGGAAGTGCCATTACGCTTCCAGATGGAAAACAGCTTTTTATGTACACCAGTGTGCGAAAAGAAGCACAGCCGGATGGAGGTGTCCGCGATATACAGACACAAAGCCTTGCAGTCGGTGATGGGATGGATTATGAAAAGGATGTACGAAATCCGATTCTTACAGCAGAAGACATGCCGGAAAACAGCAGCCCCTTTGATTTCCGTGATCCGAAAATGTGGAAATGCGAGGATGGCACTTACCGCTGCGTGATCGTAAATGACAGGGCGGACGGAACAGGCGGCCGTATTCTTCTGTATAGAAGTGAAGATGGGTTTAACTGGGAGTTTGAATCCGTAATGCTTTCTAATGATGGCAGATTCGGAAAAATGTGGGAGTGCCCGGATTTCTTTACCCTGGATGGAAAAGATGTAGTACTTGTAAGCCCTCAGGATATGCTTCCAAAAGGCTTTGAGTACCACAATGGTGATGGAACTCTTTGCCTGATTGGTAAATTTGATGAGGAGACCAAAACCTTTATTCCGGAAAAAGACCAGGCAGTGGACTATGGTATCGACTATTATGCAATGCAGACAGTGGAAGCACCAGACGGAAGAAGAATTATGATCGGCTGGATGCAGAACTGGGATACATGTGCGAATAACAGAATTCCGAAGGGAAAATGGTTTGGACAGATGAGCCTTCCAAGAGAGCTTTCCATTAAAGACGGCCGCCTGATCCAGAAACCGGTTCGGGAAATTGAGAAGCTTCGCACAAATAAGACAGAATATAAGAATGTTGCTTTTGAGGATGTAATTCGTCTGGATGGCATAGAGGGAAGATGCGTGGATATGGAAATCACTCTTCGCCCGGCAGATGCGCAGAATATTTATAAGAAATTTGCAGTGCGTTTTGCCCAGAATGATACGTACCATACAGCAGTAAGCTTCCGCCCTTATGAATCCGTATTGAAAATTGACCGTAAGTTCTCCGGTTCCAGACGCGCAATTATCCATCAGAGAAGAAGCCTTGTGAATAGTGAAAATGGAGAAATTAAGCTTCGCCTGATCCTGGACCGTTTCAGTGCTGAGATTTTTGTAAATGATGGAGAGCATGTGATGACTGCAACGATATATACAGATCTGGAGGCAGATGGAATTTCCTTCTTTGCAGATGGAAAAGTGGAGATGGATGTTACAAAGTACGAGCTGAAGCTTTGAGAATTGCCGACAGATATGAGGAGGATATAAAGTGAAGCAAAGAGAGAAAAAAGATAAGATCTTTCAGGAGCGTATGGCAAAGAAAACAGATGAATTACGCTGGCTGTACATGGAGCTTTATGGAAATGATTCCATGTTTTTCGAGTTATGCGACCAGCTGCACCGCTTCTATGAAGAACGAACCGTCACATTGAAGGCGCTGGATCGAAAGCGTGAAGCAGATCCGGGCTGGTACAAGAAAAATGACATGCTTGGCATGATGTTTTACATAGACAATTTTGCAGGAAACATGAAAGGTGTGGAAAGCAAGCTTGACTATCTGGAAAAAAACAATGTAAATTACATTCATCTGATGCCGTTCCTGGATACGCCGAAAGGCCGTTCTGATGGCGGTTATGCAGTGGCTGATTTCCGTAAAGTACAGGAAAATCTGGGAACTATGGATGATCTGGAAGAACTTACAGATGCCTGCCATAAAAAAGGCATCAGTGTATGTATGGATTTTGTAATGAATCATACCTCTGAGGATCATGAATGGGCAAAAAAAGCCCGCCAGGGCGACGGGGAATATATGAGCCGTTATTTCTTCTACGACAATCCGTATATTCCGTCCCTCTATGAGAAAACAGTACCTCAGGTATTTCCAACTACTGCACCGGGTAATTTCACCTGGCTGCCGGAAATCGGGCATTATGTAATGACAACCTTTTACCCCTATCAGTGGGATCTGAACTATGGAAATCCGCGGGTTTTCAATGAGATGATGTATAATTTCCTTTTCCTTGCAAACAAGGGAATTGATGTAATCCGAATTGATGCAGTTCCCTATATCTGGAAAGAGCTGAACACACCATGCCGGAATCTTCCACAGGTACACACCATTGTGCGTATGATGCGTCTGATCAGCGAGATTGTATGCCCGGGAGTGATTCTTCTTGGAGAAGTAGTTATGGAGCCTGAAAAGGTTGTGCCATACTTTGGGACTGTAGAAAAACCGGAATGCCATATGCTTTACAATGTAACTACAATGGCAACTACATGGCATACCGTTGCCACAAGGGACGTGCGCCTTCTGAAAAAACAGCTTGATATTGTAAATGGTCTGCCGAAGGATTACGTATTCCTGAATTATCTGCGCTGCCACGATGATATTGGCTGGGGACTGGACTATGCTACACTTCAGCAGGAAGGCATTGAAGAACGTTCTCATAAGAAATATCTCAATGACTATTTCCAGGGCTTTGCAGGGGAGAGCAACAGTCGCGGAGTGCTTTACAATGAGGATCCGGTTACCGGAGATGCAAGATTCTGTGGAACCACCGCATCCATGTGCGGTATTGAGAAGGCAGGATTTGAGAAAAACAAAACGGCGATGGAAAAAGCAATCCAGCTGGATGTTATGCTTCATGCCTATATGTTCATGCAGTCAGGAATTCCTGTGATCTACAGTGGAGATGAAATCGGACAGGTAAATGATTATTCATACAAAAATGATCCGGACAAAGCACCGGATTCCCGATACATTCACAGAGGGGCTATGAATTGGGATCGCGCAGCCATGAGCGGCAACGCCAGAACTGTGGAGGGTAAATTGAACAAACGTCTGCTCCAGCTGGAAAAAATCCGCAAAACAGAGAAGGCATTTATGACAAATGCAGATACCTGGACTGTGGATACATGGGATAACAGTATTCTCTGCATTGGCCGTTATTATGAAGGGGAGAAAATTTACGGCCTGTTTAACTTTAGTGAATATGATAAGACAGCATGGATTAATGAACGTGATGGAATTTACAAGGATCTGATTACCGGACAGGAGATGGAGGCTGCAGGTGTAAATGTGCCTGCATATGGCTTCTTCTGGCTGAAAAAAATTAACTGATGAAGAAACACCCGGGAACAGAGGATTGTCTCTGTACTCCCGGGTGTTTTTTGTGAACAAAGTTCACAGAAAACATGAGGATTAAGTTTGCGCAGCAAATGCTACTTCTTGTGCTTGTCACAAGAAGGTTCGTCTTTCTGTGCATCGCGAAGCGTGTTACTGGTCGGCGTGAACAGTAAATCATAAACAGTAACAATCTCCACTGGTATATGGTTGACATTGCTTCATAGGACTGTTAAATTATATTTACATATCTTAATATTTTTGAACGGCTTGCTGACAAGAAAGGATAACCATATGATAAAGCGAGACTTAAAAGACAATTTTCAGATATCCATCAGCGGCCAGGACACCTGGTATGACATGAATGTGCCCGGCTCCGCCATGGAGACTTTTTGCAAAGAAGGAATTCTTCCGGATCCATATTATGGAATGAATGAGTACAAATGGACAGAATTCTGGAAAAATGATTTTGACATCAGAAGCACCTTTTCTGTAAGCGCAGAAGAGATTGCCAGCGAGGAGATTCTTCTTACCTTCTACGGAATTGATACTGTAGCAGATGTCTTTTTAAATGGAAAGAAGCTTGGACATACTGAGAACATGCACCGCACCTGGGTCTACCAGGTGAAAGAGTTGGTAAAAGAAGGCGAGAACCTTCTGGAACTCCATATCGCTTCTCCGGTAAAATTTATTGAGGCTTACAAGCCGGAGAAAGGAAGAGAGATTCATCTTACCAACACCGGAACTACCCCTGGAAGCCAGTATATCCGTAAAGCACACTCCATGTTCGGCTGGGACTGGGGTCCAAAGCTTCCAGATGCGGGACTTTTCCGCGGTGTGGAGCTTTGCTGCTTTGATAATGCAAGACTGGGCGAATCCCTGATCCGCCAGGAGCATGTGGATGGAGCAGTGACACTTCATATTGGAAGTGAAATTGAGAAAGCAGATGGACAGGTTGTAAAAGCTGGAAATACTGCTATGCAGTCAAATGAAAATTCAGCAGCACAGCCAGAAGCTGGCGACAGCACACAGACCGGAGTCAGCGGCTTACAGCTTTTTTACCAACTCCGTGATCCATCCGGTGCTCTCATCTACACCGGTACCAACTCTGATATAAACGTAACGAACCCTGCTTTGTGGTGGCCAAACGGCTACGGTAAACAACCTTTATACACCCTGACGATCCAGCTGAAAGCCGGCGAGACCGTTCTGGATGCCAGGGAGTACCGCATCGGTCTCCGCACCGTCACGGTATCCCGTGAGGATGACCAGTGGGGCCAGGAATTTGCCATCATGGTAAACGGCGTAAAGATTTTTGCCCGGGGCGCAGATTACATTCCGGATGACTGCTTCTACCCAAGGATCACTAGAGAAATCCTGGAGCGCGATGTAAGAGCCTGCGTATTTGCAAACTTTAACTGTCTTCGCGTATGGGGCGGCGGATATTACCCATCCGACGAATTCTACGATCTCTGCGATGAATACGGAATTCTCCTTTGGGAAGATCTGATGTACGCCTGCAACATTTACGACGTAACACCGGACTTTGCAGAGAATATTGCAATTGAAGCAAAAGACAATATCCTCCGTTTCCGCAATCATGCCTGCCTTGGCCTGATCTGTGGAAACAATGAGCTGGAATGCGCATGGACAGACTGGAAGGATGCTCAGGGACATGCACCGTCTCTTAAGAGAGACTACCTGTATCAGTTCGAATTCCTCCTTGCAGATGTGGTAAAAGAAAACGCACCAGATGCGTTCTACTGGCCGTCTTCCCCGTCATCAGGAGGAAGCTTCGACAATCCATGTGATGAAAACCGGGGAGATTGCCATTATTGGGATGTATGGCATGGTCAGAAACCATTCAGCGAGTACATGAAGCACTATTTCCGTTTCTGCTCCGAGTTTGGCTTCCAGTCCCTTCCATCTATCAAGACCGTAGAGACCTTTACCGGGGAAAAAGACCGCAACCTTTTCTCCAGAGTTATGGAGAGCCATCAGAAAAATCCGGCGGCAAACGGCAAGATCCTGTATTATTTATCCGAGACCTTCCGTTATCCGAAAGACCTGGAAAGCCTGATCTTCCTAAGCCAGATCCTTCAGGGATATGCCATGAAGGAAGCGACGGAGCATTGGAGAAGAAACCGCGGCAGATGTATGGGAAGTATTTACTGGCAGTTCAATGATAACTGGCCAGTTGCGTCCTGGTCCAGTATGGACTATTACGGAAGATACAAGGCTCTCCATTATATGGCAAAAGGCTTCTGCGACAATGTGGCAGGAAGCATTGAGAAAAAAGAGACGCACATGGGCTTCTGGATTTCAAACGAGACACTTGACTCGGTAACGGTAAAAGCGAAAATCGCGGTGAAAACACTGGACTTCCAGGTAATCGAGGAGCAGGAAGTATCCAAAGAAGTACCTGCACTCAGTGCGGAATGCCTGTTTGAGAAAGAATACAAGGAATTGATCGCAGGTCGTGATGACAGCGTATTCTTTGTTGTCGAATATGAGTATGAACAGAACGGACAGAAGGTTTCCAAGAAAGAATTCGAGACATTTGTTCCAGTCAAATATCTGGAACTGAAAGATCCTGCATTTAAGGTAACTGAGAATGCAGACGGAAGCGTTTCCATTCAGACAGATACTTTTGTTCCGTATTGCATGCTGGAGGGAATCAGCGCGGATACCATCTGGAACGAGAATGTGGTTGCATTTACAGACAAGGAAGCAGTCACACTTGTGCCGGTAGAAGACCAGAAGATTTCCAAAGACGGCGTTCGGATTTACGATATTTATCATACATATCACTAATAAAGTGCGTGCGAAAATAGTAGTACATACGAATCGCATTCCGCATCAAAACGTCAGATACTTAATTTTTGCTGGCAGACAGAAGTTTGTGGAAATTAAACACAAATAAAAATAGAGTAATCACATAAAATGTTACGAGACATAGATCAATCAGGAGAATCGAAACACACATTTAAAAAATTCTCCTCACACATAATAGAGAAAGGAATTACACCATGGGATTTAAGAAAGATTTTATCTGGGGCGGTGCAACCGCTTCCTACCAGGTAGAAGGCGCTGCTTATGAAGACGGAAAAGGCCTGAACATCTGGGATATTTTCTGCAAAGACGGTGGACACATTTATGAGAACCAGACAGGCGATGCAGCCTGCGACCAGTATCACCGCTACAAAGAAGACGTTCAGATCATGAAAGAAATGGGCATGAAAGCATACCGCTTTTCTCTTTCCTGGGCGCGCATCATGCCGGAAGGCACAGGCGCAGTCAATGAAAAAGGTCTGGAATACTACGACAACCTGATCAATGAACTTCTGGACAACGGAATTGAGCCATTTGTTACCTTATATCACTGGGATCTTCCATACGCCCTTCATTTACAGGGCGGCTGGATGAATCCAAATTCTCCATCCTGGTTTTACGAGTATGCAAAAGTAGTGGCAGAGCATTTCTCAGACCGGGTAAAGAATTTCTTCACCATCAATGAGCCGCAGTGCGTAGTTGGTCTTGGATATCAGACTGGTGAGCATGCACCAGGCCTGAAGGTTGGTCCATCCGATTATTTTCGTATCTGGCACAACGTACTGAAAGCTCATGGCTGTGCAGTAGAAGCGCTTCGTGAGTTCAGCAAACAGCCTGTAAAGATTAGTATGGCACCATGTGGAGCTCTTTATGTTCCGGAGACAGACAAGCCGGAAGACATTGAAGCCGCAAGAAAAGCAAACTTCAGTCTCCCGGAGAACTCCATCGGAGCCTGCAGCTGGGACGTTGCTCTTTGCTGTGACCCGGTTTATCTGGGACAGTATCCGGAGGACATTCTGAAAGAATTCGGACAGTTTTTCCCGAAAGTAACAGATGCCGATATGAAGCTGATTTCACAGCCACTTGATTTTTACGGACAGAACATTTACAATGCCGTAACCGTTCGTGCCGGTGAGGATGGAAAAGCAGTCCGCGTAGCACGTTACGATGGATTCCCACAGACTGCAATTGGCTGGCCGGTAACTCCGGAGGTCCTGTACTGGGCGCCAAAATTTATGCAGGAGCGTTATAAGAAGCCGTTTATGATCACAGAAAATGGCATGGCTTCCCATGACTGGGTAGGTGTGGACGGAAAGGTTCACGACCAGGCCCGCGTAGATTTTATGGCTCGTTATCTTGGCGCTTACAAGCGTGCAGCTGAGGACGGTGTGGATCTGGCAGGATATTTCGCATGGTCTGTAATGGACAATTTCGAGTGGGCATACGGATATTCCCAGAGATTCGGACTTGTTTACACAGACTATAATACACAGAAGCGGACCTGGAAGGATTCCGCATATTTCTACAAAAATATTATCGAAACAAACGGAGAGAATCTGTAATTCAGGAGGTTGACCATGGCAAATCAGAGAGGCAGAAAGAAAAGTGTGGCAGCAGACACAAAGAGCCTGTATGAGATCAGATTTGAAAAAAAGGTGGATGAACTGCGATGGCTTTACATGGAGCTTTATGGAAATGACTCCATGTTTGCAGAATTATGTGACCAGATGAAGTCCTTCTACCAGCAGCGTGAGGATGCGCTGAAAGCACTTGATGAGAAGAGAGAGGCAGACCCGGAATGGTACAAGAAAAATGACATGCTGGGTATGATGTTTTATATTGACAATTTTGCCGGAAATATGAAAGGCGTGGAAGGCAAGCTGGATTATCTGGAAAAAAATAATGTGAACTATATTCACCTTATGCCATTTCTGGAGACACCGAAAGGACGATCCGATGGCGGCTATGCAGTAGCTGATTTCCGCAAGGTGCAGGAAAATCTTGGCACCATGGATGACCTGAAGGAGCTGACTGGAGCCTGCCATAAGAAGGGAATCAGCGTGTGCATGGACTTTGTCATGAACCATACTTCCGAGGACCATGAATGGGCAAAAAAAGCCCGCCAAGGTGACGGGGAGTACATGAGCAGATACTTCTTTTTCGACAATCCGTACATTCCTTCTCTTTATGAGAAAACCGTACCGCAGGTATTTCCAACCACAGCGCCAGGCAATTTTACCTGGCTTCCGGAAATCAGCCATTATGTTATGACGACCTTCTATCCATACCAGTGGGATCTGAATTACAAGAACCCGCGGGTATTTAACGAGATGATGTATAACTTCCTTTTCCTGGCAAATAAGGGAATCGATATTATCCGTATTGATGCAGTTCCATACATCTGGAAGGAGCTGAATACCTCCTGCCGTAATCTGCCGCAGGTGCATACCATTGTGCGTATGATGCGTCTGATCGGTGAAATCGTCTGCCCGGGAATCCTTCTTCTGGGTGAGGTTGTTATGGAGCCGGAGAAGGTTGTGCCATACTTCGGAACAGTTGAGAAACCAGAATGCCATATGCTTTACAATGTAACCACAATGGCAACCACCTGGCACACCGTTGCCACCAGAGATGTCCGTCTTCTGAAAAAACAGCTGGACATTGTGAACGGTCTGCCGAAGGATTATGTATTCCTGAACTACCTGCGCTGCCATGATGATATCGGCTGGGGACTGGATTATGCAACTCTTCAGCAGGAGGGCATTGAGGAGCGTGCACATAAGAAATACCTGAACGATTATTTCCAGGGCTTTGCAGGAGACAGTAACAGCCGCGGCGTGCTTTACAACGAAGATCCGGTTACCGGTGATGCAAGATTCTGTGGCACTACAGCTTCCATGTGCGGTATTGAGAAAGCTGGCTTCGAGAAGGATAAAGCAGCGATGAAGAAAGCCATTCAGATGGATGTAATGCTTCACGCTTACATGTTTATGCAGTCCGGAATCCCGGTTCTTTACAGCGGAGATGAAATCGGACAGGTAAATGATTATTCTTACAAAAATGATCCTGACAAGGCTCCGGATTCCCGTTACATTCACAGAGGCGCTATGCACTGGGACCGCGCTGCGAAGTGCGATAATCCGAGAACTGTGGAAGGACAGTTATTCGGACAGCTGAATAAGCTGGAGAAGATCCGTAAGTCCGAGAAAGCATTTATGACAAATGCAGACACCTGGACGGTTGAAACCTGGGATAACAGTGTCCTTTGTATCGGACGCTATTATGACGGAGATAAGATCTACGGTCTGTTTAATTTCAGTGAGTCTGACAAAACTGCATGGATCAATGAGCGCGATGGTCTGTACAAAGATCTGATCACTGGCAAGGTGATGGAAGCTGCGGGTGTGAATATCCCGGCTTATGGATTCTACTGGCTGAAAAAGCAGTAAAACGTCACGAAATGGAAATACAGATTCTATAATGAATTTAATCATCTAAAAATACTTAAAATTGTTAAATTGCTGTCAATTCGTCGCCTGATATCTGAACTGAAAAGTTATTGTTGGCTGTTTTTGGTGGACGTGTATTCTGAGCGGCGGACTGACTAAGCAATTTGTATATTTGAGAGGATACACATATGTTTGAGAATAATCTGTGGACGATGGAACCAGTTGGCAGACCGGAGAACACCATCCAGGGTGATAAATACCGCTTTACCCTGCTGACTCCCTGTCTGATCCGAATGGAATACAGGGAAGACGGCAAATTCGAAGACCGTCCTACCCAGGTTGTGTGGAACCGTAAATTTGATCCGGTAGACTTCCGTGTGGAAAAGAAAGGGGAAGGCTTCGAGCTTTTTACCAGTAGAATGCATGTTACTTACGCTGGCGGACCTTTTACCAAAAACAGTCTGAACTTAAACGCAGTAGGCGGTCAGAACGCCTTTGGTGCAGTATGGTATTATGGGGAAAAAGGCGACAATCTTGGCGGAACCGCAAGAACCTTGGATGGGGTAGATGGGGAATGCCAGCTTCAGGAGGGAATTATGTCCAGAAGCGGCTGTTCTCAGATTGATGACAGCCATTCTCTGGTTCTGGATGAAAACGGCTGGACTCAGGTGCGCACAGGAGATGGGGTGGACATTTATGTTTTCGCTTATGGAAATGATTACAAAGAAGCTTTGAATGATTTTTACCGTCTCACCGGCAAAACTCCTATGCTCCCAAGATATGCCCTTGGAAACTGGTGGAGCCGTTATTACGCTTACACAGAAGACAGCTACAAGGCACTTGTAACCCGCTTTGAGAAAGAGAAGATCCCATTTTCTGTTGGTGTTCTGGACATGGACTGGCATCTGGTAGAGGAAGTGGATCCAAAATATGGCAGCGGCTGGACCGGATATACCTGGAACAAAAAGTACTATCCGGATCCGGAGCGTTTTATGAACTGGCTTCATGACCATGGAATGAAAATCTCTGTAAACCTTCATCCGGCTGGTGGAATCCGCGCCTTCGAGGAAGCATATCCGGCTATGGCGAAGGAGCTGGGAGATGTAGATACCGAACACGAAGCTCCCATCGATTTTGACATCACAAGCCGCAAATTCCTGGAAGCATATTTCAAATGTGTACTTCATCCAGAAGAAAATAAAGGCGTTGATTTCTGGTGGATTGACTGGCAGCAGGGCAATATCACGAAGGTCCCCGGTCTGGATCCTCTGTGGATGCTGAACCACTATCATTACCTGGACAATGCCCGCGATGGAAAACGTCCTCTTACTTTTTCCAGATATGCAGGACCTGGTTCACACAGATATCCAGTAGGCTTCTCCGGTGATAGTATCGTAACCTGGGAGTCCCTGAATTTCCAGCCTTATTTTACCAGCACAGCTTCCAATATTGGATATGGCTGGTGGAGTCACGATATCGGCGGACATATGTTTGGCTATCGTGACAATGAGTTGGCACTTCGCTGGGTACAGCTTGGCGTATTTTCCCCAATTAACCGTCTGCACAGCAGCAAGAATGAGTTTATGGGAAAAGAACCGTGGCAGTTCCCTATGGAGATCGGTGAGGTCATGAAGGAGTTCTTAAGACTCCGTCACCAGATGCTTCCGTATCTGTATACCATGAACCACAGAGCATATAAAGAGAACACGCCTCTGATCCTGCCAATGTACTACACATATCCGGCAGAGCAGGTGGCTTACACAGTGAAGAATGAATATGAGTATGGAACCGCATTTATTGTAGCACCTGTTACGGAGAAATCTGTCCAGGGCGTTGGAAGAGCCAGGACTCATGTATGGCTGCCAGAGGGTACTTACATTGATTTCTTCACAGGTCTGGTATATTCCGGCGACAGAGAGATGGATATGTACCGTGACCTTCATTCCATACCGGTTCTGGCAAAAGCAGGTGCCATTGTGCCGATGACTGAGGAAATATTTGGACAGGAAGCAGACAGAAATCCGGAAACTATGACCATCCGTGTATACGGCGGTGCAGACGGCAGCTTCCAGCTTTACGAAGACGACAACGAGTCCAACGCTTACCTGAAAGACGAGTGCGTTCTCACAGACATGGATCTGAAGTGGAGTACTGGCCGCTTCGTCATCCAAAAGGCAGCAGGCAGGCTGGAACTGATCCCGCAGAAGAGAACCTGGACTGTAGAGTTCTGGGGTGTGAAGGACACTGAGGTTACCGTCGAAGTGGAAGGTACAGTGGTAGAAGCTTCTAAAGAGTATGATGAAGCACTTGGCTGCCTGAAGGTAAGTGTTCCGGAAGCTTCTGTAACATCTGAAATCATCATTACTCTGGGAATTCCGGCGCTGCGTGAGAATGATGTGAAAGCTCAGGTATTTAACCTTCTCAACCAGGCTGAAATCCCATACATGGAGAAAGTAGCTATCATGGAAATCCTGGACAAGAAGATTTCCAATGCCGCCAAACTCACCCAGCTTACCGCAATGCATCCGGAAGAAGGAATTGTTGGAGCAGTGGGAGAGATTTTGACTGCGATAGAGTAATATATAGAACATTAAAGACAGTAAAAAGCCCGGGAGTATTTGCTCCCGGGTGTTTTAATAAGCTGTTATTTAAGGGGAAAACAGTCAGTATACAGCATTGAAGTATTTTTCAATCTGTTGAGCATTTAAAATCAGCAGTAAATTTCAGGCGGAATCTGTGCAAAGGGAATCACATCGGGCTGCCTGTCAGGGTGATCTGCGATGATCTTCTCCATCCAGACCATATTGTACCAACGCCCGAACTTGTAAGCACATTTGTGAAATTCCCCTACCATGGAATACCCCAGATGCTGATGAAACTGAATGCTGTTATGGTTCAGATATTCGTCATCCACTACAGGACTGGCGATGCAGGCATTCAGATTGGTCATATTCTGGGCGGCAAGCGCTTTTTCCAGAGAAGCGTAAAGCGCCTTGCCGATTCCGGATTTCCTTTCGGATTCTCTTACATAGATGGAAGTTTCCACAGACCAGGCATAGGCAGCCCGGGCGTGGAGCGGTCCTGCGTAGGCGTAGCCTGCGATTTCGGTACATGCACTGCAGTCCGCTTTATTTTTTATATCTTGTGTGGAACTGCTTGTTGTTCGTTCAGCTACAAGATAAGGATAATGCTGTAGTGTGTGTGTAATCCGCTTCCGGAATTCTTCTACAGAGGGAACTTTATATTCGAAGGTAATTGCAGTGTGCTTTACATAAGGTGCATAAATGGAAAGGAGCGCCTCTGCATCCGCTGGAGCTGCCGGGCGGATAGTAACTGGTAATGACATGGCAGGATTCCTCCTTTGTAGTTGCAAACGAAAATTTTAGCTGTATTATAGCACATATGATGAAGTGCAGTCTTATTTTCGTAAATTTCGTTTTAGAGCATGTTTGAAAAAGGCTTTCTGCAAGATGTGCGTCACAATTTGTGGGAGATTGCGGGAATGATTTTTCAAACACGCTCTAGCAGATTTTCAGCATGTTTTCCAGAGCAAACAGCTTATCAGCAGCAAGTAAATCTTCAAACGCATTCAGGTTCAGATCCGAATGCTCCAGCTCTCTGGAGAAACGGTAACAAATATCTATCTGGTCTTCCAGACGGAACACCCGTCCGTTTTTCAGGTAAGCTCCCATATCCAGCTCATGGATCAGCAGGGTGCAGACCACAGCCATTTTTACCTTGGCGAAAATTTCGCCGTCGTAAACAGCACCGCAGAAATACGTGTAAATCCAATACACAAGCAGCTGCTCTTCCTGAATATTCCAGTCCGGGTAAGCTTTTTCGAAATCAGCCCGGTTCTGAGAGTAAACGGAAGCGGAGGAAACGCCGGAAGCTTCTGCGCTGCCATAAAGCGCCTGTAAATTTTTCTTCAGAAATTCCTGCCAGCCCGGTCTGAGAACCTCCATTCTGGGAACAACCGCCTTCCACATGGTCTTCAGAAGTTCATCGGGAGCAGCCTTTGTATTCATATGCTTCTGCACCTTGGAAGTAAAGGCTTCGCCGTATCCGGAGGCTTTATGGCGCTCCCGGATCTCTTCCCATTTGAAAAGCTGGTTCCGGTCTACACAGCGCTGGAAATCACTGGCTGCAGCCAGTATCTTCCACATACGAAGCCGCATGGGAATCTGCCGGTTCTGCAGCACATCAAGAAAGTATTCCCTGGTATCTTCAAGGGCAGTGAAAAGCATATAGTCAAAATCATCATAAGTTTCTTCCGGGGAGGGAACCTCCGCTGTCTGGAAGGTTACTTTTTCCCTTCTGCCAAGCAGAATCCTGGCTGCCTCCGGACAGGAAAGAGACAGGGAATATTCCCGCAGACCTTCAAATTCTTCGATGTGCCGCGGATATTTCCGACAGGTATCGCAAAGCATTCTTTTTCCAACCTCGCTGTAGATGTCGCAAAGGCTGTCCTCATTTAAAAATGCACACCGCTTCTCATACTGACGGAAAACCTTCTCCTTCCAGTCAATGTCATTATGAAGGCGATTCCGGAAAGTACCCTTCACACGCTTATATTTTTTCAGGCTTTTGTCGTCAATGACGATCTGCCAGCCGGCACAGCAAGTGTCGGGACAGGCACCTGCAATACAGGAAAACTCTTTATAATAATCAGGTCTTGTAATCTCCATAAAAACCTCCTGGTAACAGTGATCAGTATTTTTCAAATACAACTATTGTAACGGTATTTCAAAGCTGTGTAAATCCTCTGGACAAAAAAAGTTATAGATGGTTGACATTAATGCGGCGGACTGTTAACCTCATATAGGTAAAGGTAGGATCAGAAAGAACTTAGGCAGCTATTGACCAGTCCGCGAACGATAGCTTTCTGATACCTGTACTGCGATAATTAAATCTTGACAGTTCTGTTGAAAATTCCAAAACAAATTAAGAATTTCAGACCGAAGAAAAATTTACATGAAACGACAGAAATATCAGGACATGATAGCACCCATATTATAAAAGCTGTCAGCTTAACAGTAAAACAGAAACTGGCGTGGGGGGGGGTACCTGCACCAGCGAGGGAAATTATAAAATGAGTGAAGTTATAACTAAACAAAAGATTCTTATAGCGGATGATTCAGAAATGAACCGCGAACTTTTAGCTGCAATTCTGGAAGAGGAATATGATATCATACAGGCGAACGACGGTGTGCAGGCAGTTGACTGCTTTCAGAGGCATGCCGAGGAGATTTCCCTGCTTCTTTTGGATATTGTTATGCCCCACATGGATGGTTTCGAGGTTCTTTCTTATATGAATAAAGAACACTGGATTGATTCTATTCCAGTTGTGATTATTTCGTCAGAAAATTCACCTATTTACATAAAACGTGGGTATGATCTGGGCGCTACTGATTTTATCGAAAAGCCCTTTGATGCAAATATGGTATTACGCCGTTCGGCCAATGCCATACTTTTGGGAGCTAAGCAGCGCCGAATGACCAGTATTGTTTCTAATCAGATTTACGAGAGAGAAAAAAGCAGCAAGCTGATGATCAATATCCTCTCTCATATAGTGGAGTTCCGCAATGGGGAGAGCGGACTTCATGTGCTGCACATTCAGACAATTACAGAAATGCTGCTTCGCCAGCTGGTTCAGAAGGAAAATAACAGATATGCCCTGAGCAAGGAGCAGATCCGGATGATTACCACAGCCTCTGCGCTTCATGACATTGGCAAGATCAGTATTCCGGATGAAATCCTGAATAAGCCAGGCAGACTTACAGCCGAAGAATTTGCAGTAATAAAGGGACATTCCATGGCAGGAGCCAATATGCTGTCAGAACTGCCACTTGACCAGAAGGAGGAGCCTCTTGCCAAGACTGCATACGAGATCTGCCGCTGGCATCATGAACGCTACGATGGGGGCGGATACCCGGATGGATTAAAAGGGGAAGAAATCCCTGTTTCAGCACAGGTTGTGGCGTTAGCTGACGTGTATGACGCATTGACCAGTGAGAGATGCTATAAAGATGCTTATTCTCATGAAAAAGCCATCGAGATGATACTGGCGGGACAGTGTGGTGCATTTAATCCACTGATGCTGGAGTGCCTTCTGGATATTTCTTCTTCCCTGAAGAAAAAAATGGGCTATAAATCCAAGGAAAGGTATGAACAGACAGACCTTTCTGATATTGCCAGCAGATTTCACGATTTTGAGATGGATTCCTCGGAGAAAATTGTGCAGCAGCTGGAATTTGAGAGAATGCGCCATAATTTCCTGGCAGAGGGCAGCAGAAATATTATTTTTACTTATACCATTTCACCGCCGCTACTCACCTTTAACCAGGCTGGCTGCAAACGAAGCGGGATTACAGAACCTTCATTTTCCCCATTGCAGAGCGGTGTGCTGACGGATCTTGTGGAGGAGCAATCCCTGAAACGGCTTATCCGGAAGATTACCCAGGCTACCAGGGAAATGCCGGATGTGACAAGTAATATTTTTCTCAAAGATGGAAAAGGTCCCTGCCATTACCGATGTGAATGCAGGGTGATCTGGGCAGATGGTGACCAAAAAGGCTATACAGGCGTTGTTGGAAAGCTGACAGATATTACAGATGACTATATGGTTATGGAAACTGTCCGGGAGGAAGGCTTGAAAGTCCTGAAAAAAGACCGTAGTGCAGAATTTTCCAGTTTTTATGACCGGTTTAAGAAATGCGGCTTTTCTACAGATGGAACGGAAGCGTGGCTTCTGCTTCAGTATCTGCAGATTTCCTATGATCTGGTCCGGTATGTAGATCCTACAACGAATAAGGTTATCCATATAGAAAAAGATGGAAAAATGTGGGAGAGTGAAACTACCTGCTCAGACATATGGAATTGTCTGGAAAAATGCAGCAACTGTATTTCCAGGCTCAGCATGCAGACCAGGAAGCGTATGACAAAGCTTGAGGTTGCAGGGGATGATCCATATCAGGTGGTATCCATGTATGTGGAGATTGACGGGAAACCCTGCTGTCTGGAAATGGCTTCCAGGATAGATGGTGATTTTATGCCTGATGGGTATTCCAGGGAGGAGATCTTGTCATCTGTAAGGATTCATAAGGAGAAGATTTATATAGATCCGGTAACCGGAGTTTATAATAAACGCTATTATGTGGAGAAGCTGAGCAAGATGGACAATGTAGCAGCTCTTATGTTTGCAGATATTAAGAACTTTAAAAAAATTAACGAGAATTTCGGACATCAGGCTGGAGATGATGTGCTTCGCCAGGTTGCTGGTGTGCTTCGGGATGTTGCAGCTGGCAAAGGCGATGTGCTCAGATATTCCGGAGATGATTTTGTGACAGTATTTTTTAAGGCTGCGGAAGAGGAGCTTTCCGAAATCCAGAAGGAAATGTGCAGAAGAGTAGAGACTCTGAGATTTCCGGAGCTGCCTGGAGTGCAGCTGAAGCTTGTTACTGCCGGTACCAGTATACCGGGCAGGGTAGAGGAAATGCTGGAGCAGGTAAGAATATAAAAAGAAAGTCCCGGCGGGCAAAACCGCTCGGGACTTTTGTCTTTTCTAAGTGTGTTTGATTTTACAAACAGACCCTGGAATGCAACATTTACAGAATATCTTTTCTCTTAATGTATCCAGGAAGTGCCGGATCTGAGACAACCTCCTTCACATGAAGGATTTTGACCATCTTGTCTACTACCTGATTCTCTACATGTACGCCTTCACCGATCTCAGCACCGGAAAGAATCACACTGTTTTTGATCACGGCATCCTTGTGGATAATGCAGCCACGACCGAGAATGGAATTCTCAATGGTTCCCTCCACCTGACAGCCGTTGGAAACGACAGAGTTGCGAATCTGGGCGGTTTTATAATAGTGAGTCGGACAGGAATCATTGGTACGGGTATAAATTGGCCATTCCGGATCGAAAAGTGTCTGTGCAGCCTTGATATCGATTAGATCCATATTGGCATTGTAATAGCTCTGGAAATCTGTGATGGAAGCGAAGAAGCCGCGGTGGGAAACTCCTCTTACATCCAGCTCATCATGCAGCTCATTGATAATGTCTGCAAGAGTAAAGGCTGAAGAAATTGCCTTTGCCTTGCGGATCAGCTCGATAAACAGATCCTTCTTCATAATGTAGGTGTCCATGAAAATATTGCGGTTTTTGGCATTTCCGTGGTTTGGCTCAATGGAGAGCACACCCTTTTGCTTATTCAGATTCAGGATATTACAGTTCAGATAAGCATCCTTCGCATTGTCTACTGCGTGATAAAGCAGGGTAATGTCAGCCTCAGACTGGATATGCTGTTCGATCAGCTTGGAAAAATCAGCAGTATAAACCATGTAATCTGGTGTGATTACCACATACGGATGATGCATTTCTTCGATGCATTCCATATTTTCGTAATAGGAAGCAATATCGGTGTTATAGATATTGTTTCTCTGGTCGCTGTCAGTGAAAAGAATCTGCAGCCGTCCGCTCTTTGAGTTAATGTTATAATGACGTCCGGTGCCGATATGGGAAACCAGAGTCCGTGGTTTCTCTTTCACGTAGATCTGGATGCGGTCAATGCCGCTGTTGCTCAGGTTGGAAATCGGGAAGTCGACCATACGGTATCTGCCCAGGAATGAGAAAGCTCCGATTGGACGGTAGTCCTCAAGTCCCTCTACACGGATGTTTCTGGATGATGAGTTTACAATTCCAAATGCCTTATACATATTATTCGGCCCCCTTTACTCGTTTCGCGATCAGCTCGATGTGCTCACTGTCAGCACTTCCTACAAGAGCACCCTTGCCGATGTTTACGCCATTGGCAACAAGGGCACGTATTACGACAGCACCATCCTCCACAATAGCACCTGGCATAAGTACACTGTCAATTACCTTTGCACCTGGTCTTACCTTAGCTCCGGTAAAGACTACGGAATTGGTAACCTCGCCTTCAATTACACAGCCCTGGGTTATGTAAGCATTCTGGATCCTGGCTTCTGCACCAATGTACTGCGGAAGTGCGGTTACGTCTTCGGTGTAAATCTTCCAGGTAAGGTCGCTTAAATCCAGCTCATTATCCGGACTGAGAAGATCCATATTTGCCTCCCAGAGAGAATCTATGGTTCCAACATCCTTCCAGTAGCCCTTGAAGCGGTAAGCGAAAAGACGCTTCTCATCGCCAAGAAGAGTAGGGATGATATCTTTTCCAAAGTCATGGTTGGAATCCGGGTTCTTCATATCTGCAAGAAGCAGCTTGCGAAGAAGCTTCCAGTTAAAAATATAGATACCCATAGAGGCAAGATTGCTCTCAGGTACCGGCGGCTTCTCGACAAATTCGGTGATACGGTCTGTCTCGCCATCTGTGTTCATAATACCGAAACGGCTGGCTTCCTTAAGAGGAACCTCGATAACGGCGATGGTAGCATCGGCCTGTCTCTCTTTATGGAAGGCAAGCATCTTGTCATAATTCATTTTATAAATGTGGTCACCGGAAAGTACCAGAAGGTATTCCGGATCATACTGATCTATAAAATCAATGTTCTGGGAGATCGCGTCGGCTGTTCCGCGATATACGTCGAGTCCGGTGTCTGCTTTCTCACGAGGCGGAAGTACATATACACCGCTATCCTTGGAATCCAGTCCCCAGCGTCCGCCAGCTGCAACATAACTGTTCAGCTCAACTGACTCATACTGTGTCAGTACGCCTACTACGTCGATGCCACTGTTGGCACAGTTACTGAGGGGGAAATCAATGATACGGTATTTACCGCCGTAGGAAACTGCCGGTTTAGCCACTTTGTTGGTAAGATCGTGAAGACGGCTGCCACGGCCGCCTGCCAGAATCATTGCTAACATACTGTTCTGTTTCATGGTGAACCCTCACTTTCATTTCTTTAAGGTTACTATTCATAGCAATGAGTCTGTGAATAGTAATACTTTAAGGTATATTATACAATATTTTCGCTGAAAGTACAATTTTTTTGTGCAAAAATATTGTAAAATCTAGATGAAATTTAACTAAATATTCACTGGCAATTCTGTAGACTTTTCACAGCCTCGATATCTTCCGGCTGTACCTTCAGGTTGGAAGTGAAAGTTCTGCCGTCCGGTGTGGTGATCTGAACCTCGATCACGGTTCCTTCGGAAATGCCGGCCTGCTGCACGGCGGAAATAAATTGTGGAAATTTCGGATGACGCCTTGTAAAAGCGCTCCACAGGTTCTTAAGTTCAAGTAATTTCATGGGGTTAATAGCCATTTTTTTATCCTTCCTATCAAGCGCCAGAGTGTGTTTGGAAAATTGTTCCCACAAATTGTGACGCACATCTTGCAGAAAGCCTTTTTCAAACATGCTCTGGGACGATGAAAACGGTTCCCTCTATAACCGATAAAGTCCAATTCTTTACTGCTTTAATTTACAGATGTGCGCTTGATGTCTAAAGTATACCAGAAAAAAATCTGCACTGCAATGAAGGGCTCAAATATTCACATATTTAGCGAAAGTTCACAAAAGCGACTTTACATGCTATAGGAAACATTGTTATAATAGACGAAAGCCAAAAGCTGATTTTGGATAAAAAAGAACGTGAAAAACAGATGAAGTGCGATATGAAGGAGAAAGAAAAAATATCAAATTTTTGCAGCGAGAGGTGTGAAGATGGAAGAAAAAAAGAGGTATAATCTTGGAGTTCTCATCGGAGGAGTGCATACCTATTTTCCAAAAGAGCATATCAAGGGGATTTCTGAGGCGGCGTCAGAGCTGGATGTAAATGTCTGTTTTTTCCTGGGAACCCGGACGAAGGACTTTTTTGAAGATGTCCTGGGCAGCAAACAGAAAAATTCCTATGACTATCAATTTAATACCATACATGACTACAGCCTGATCGGCGGACTGGATGGTCTGATCATTAATTATGGAACACTGGGAATCCAGCTACGGGAGGTTGATCCCAACGAATTTGCCCGGAAATATAATGGGATCACCACGGTTTTTCTTACAGAAGTCGTGGATGTACCCAATTGTCACTCCCTGATCTGTGACAACAAAGGTGGTATCGCGATGGTCATTTCCCATCTGGTGGAAGAGCATCATCTGTCCAGGATCCTGTTCGTGGCAGGACCGGAGCATAACACAGATGCCATCGAGCGTAAGGAAGCTTATCTGGAAACCATGAAGAAATACGGGCTTCCTGTCACTCCCGGAATGATTGCCCAGGGGGACTATTCCGAGTTTGTGGACAAACAGGTGGAACGTCTTCTGGATAGCAACCCGGATGCCCAGGCCATTGTGTTTGCCAATGATGAGATGGCTTTTGCCGGCTATCGTGTCTGCGAGAAGCGTGGGCTTGTGGTTGGCAAGGATATTATGATTACCGGATTTGATGACTGTGAGCGTGCATCCGGGATGGAACCGCCTCTTACCACAGTTCAGCAGGACGGAGAGCTTATGGGTAAAATGGCAGTCTACGATCTGGTGAACCGCCTGGATGGAAAAGATCCCGGAAAAGAAGCGGTATCCAGACGCGTGCCAGTTTCTTTTGTAAAAAGAGAATCCTGCGGCTGCGTGTCAGAGGATGCTTCGAGGAAAGAGACACCAGTGGGGCTTGGTGCCCAGGTGCACAGGCTGAATAAGACCATTGCCGGAATGAAGCTGGAACTGATCAGTTTTCAGAGGAAATCCTGGTTTATTCCGGTTCTTGCCCGGGATTTAAACGACTGCATGGATGACGAGCAGGCTTTTCTGAAAGAAATTATGGAGAAAATGCGGGAGCTTCATACAAGATGTACTCATCTTTTTCTCCTGGATGAACCGATTGTTTACGATGGCAAACGGAAGTGGACCTGCCCTTATAACCTTCATCTTGCTGCCAGCTATGAGAATGGCAGGATCGTTACCAAGGCGGCTTACGAGAGACCTCTGGTCATGAAGGAAAACGGAATCTGTGATCTGATGGAGGATGAAGAGCGCCACCAGTTTATGGTCTTTCTTCTCTTTTCCGGGGAGAAGCAGTATGGACTTCTGGCCTGCGACATTGATCAGGAGGATTTTCCTTTCTTCTATGTGGTCAGTCTGCAGATCGGTCTGTCCTTGCATTATCTGGAGATTAGCAAGGCAGAGGCGGCCAGACGGCTGGAGATGTCCAGGGATATGGAAGAGATTAAGGAGAAAAACCGCGTTCTTGGCATTATTTCCGAGTATGATGAGCTGACCGGACTTTTGAATCTGCGTGGGTTTATGGAGCACACCAAGCGGGTTTGCCAGGCTGGGAATGGCCAGAGAGCGTATATGATCTACGGTGATCTGGATCACTTAAAAGAGATTAACGACACCTGGGGGCATCCGGCAGGGAATTTTGCACTTAGGAGTGTTGCTGAAATATTAAAGGGATGTCTGCGCAGCAATGATATTCTGGGCCGTGTGGGCGGTGATGAATATATTATCATGCTGGAGTGCGAGGAAGCCGATTTCGGGGAGAAGTTCCGGGAGCGTGTGAAGATGGCATGTAAGCTGTTTAATGAAAAATCCGGCAAGCCGTTCCTGGTGGAGATTTCCCTGGGAATCGCCGAGTTCCGCCCCAATATTTCAACAGATATCCAGCAGGTGATTTCCCTTGCAGACCAGCAGCTTTATGAGGCGAAGAAGCATAGGAAGAAGTCGGTGAGCAGGGCGAATGATGAAGGTGCGTGAGAATTGGGAGCTTGTGATACCACCCTTTAGAGCGGTATCATAAGCCCCTTTGTTAAATCAAAGAGAAACCACCAGCTGAACTGGTGGCTCCTAAAGTAGAGCGAAAATTCAATGTTTAAAATGAGAGAGCAGTTTTTTTAATACACCTGACCGTTTAGAGGTACTGTCTGTGGCGTGGGCTTCCTGGATGTGGTGGCGGAAGTCGGCCAGGGTGGCACACTGGGGCATGATTAGTTTGGCTTGTTTTTTGAATTGGGTAATATTGTTATAATTTTTTGTAAGGGTCTCAAATTCCGGAAGAAAAGTGAGATAATCGTAGTACCACTTGAAAGAAGGCGGGAATGCTTCAAGAGGTGAAATGTCAAGCTTCTGCGCAAACGCCTGGGTCTGCGCAGTAATCTCTTCTGAAATCTCCGGGATTTTTTTGTATTTGCGATACCAGATAAAAATGTCAATCAGTTCACGCTCCATTACGATGGCCAGCTCGCGGCCCTGAATATTGTATTTGGTACATTGGTTCATGATCAATTGCCAGGAATCAAATTCACAATGGAAGTTTCTGGCACGGTTTCCTACAAGGGATGCGCTGTTATTCACACGGTAACGGACAATCTGCTCGTGAGTGAGCCAGATCCTGTTGGCAGTGAATACGGCTTCGCTGTAGAAGGAGCGGTCGTTGACACAGATCAGATTGTTAAAGCGAAGCCCCTTTTCCAAAATGAATTTCCGTTTGTAAATGGCATTCCATGGAACTACACTGATGTGGCTGAAAATTTCGGGCGCCTGGTGGAAATTCAGAACCTTGTCGAAGCACTCAGCGGGCACGTCAGACAGTGCAAAAAGCGGGGTATCGGAAAGCTCGCCGGTCTCATTGTCAAAGCAGACGGCGCAGCCCTTTACCATGTCGGCACCCGCCTGTTCAGCAATGGACAGGTATTTCTGGTAGGCACCTTTTTCTACAAGGTCATCTGCATCAAGAAAGTGAAGGTAATCACCATGGGCTTCTTCGATTCCCTTATTTCGACAGGCTCCTGCAAACCGGGTCTTTTCGTTGAGGAAAAGGCGGATGCGGGAGTCTTTTTGCTGGTAATCTTTTATGAGGGCAACAGAAGCGTCGGTGGATGCGTCATCCACACAGATCACCTCCAGCTCCTCTGGATTTCCCAGATCCTGCTGCAATACACTGTCCAAAGTGGCTGTGATGTATTTCTCAGCATTGTGAACCGGGATGATAGTGGTTAATTTCATAGGTAAATCCTTTCGTAAGGAATGGGTTATAAAAAAGCATTCCCACAAATTGTGACGTACATCTTGCAGAAAGCCTTTTTCAAACACGCTCTAGAGCGTGTTTGAAAAATAAAAGTTGCACAAAACATATATTCGTTTACCCTTTTTCATGTTAAAATAAAGAAAAAGGGGTGTTGATTATGTTGCGCCGATACGAATTAACCGATGATGAATGGAA
>SKEQ01000062.1_pt1 | contig 135986 bp, 106 predicted proteins | sample 4826751 | NCBI WGS metagenome assembly SKEQ01 (sample SAMN11008805, study PRJNA524170) | human gut metagenome | biome: Human fecal sample; material: Feces; isolation source: fecal sample from pouch patient p44 | host: Homo sapiens | place: Israel: Tel-Aviv | collected 2013-07-11
CATGATGCCCCTTCACATCCACGCTTAACGTTTTATAAGAAATCACCTGCAATTCATCTTCTCTTTGTGTCCTTCTCAAGATTGCTGCAATTTTTCTCAATAAAATGGGTATAGAAAACGGCTTGGTGACATAATCATCTGCATTCATATCAAAGCCTTTGATCTGATACGCTTCTTCATCTAATGCCGTAAGCATGATAATTGGTACATTCGATTCTCTACGGATTAATTCACATACTCCAAAACCGTCTATCTTTGGCATCATAACATCCAACAGCACAAGATCAAACTCGCCATTGTGAAATTTTGCAATCCCATCCACACCATCATACGCCAGTGTAACTGCATATCCTTGATCTATCAAATAGTTTTCTAATATTTTCTGAATGTCATCCTCATCTTCAACAACCAATATTCGATACATAAAATCACTCCCCACAATTTCTTTTTAATATTTCCTGTAATTATACATTAGATATATGGAGTTACGATGGAGTTAATAAAAAATATAGAATTATTTTCACACATAAAATCTATATCATTATAATAAAACCATTTTCTTTTCATGGCAATGCGTTTTAATCATTCCGATGTTACAACATAATTGGCTAAGTAATCGGAACACTACTCCAAGATTGATAGTGGTAGTGGTCTTTCCTCCACCTTCCTGCAGACATTCTGGCTTCACACTGCCATTTTTAAAATCATAAATTTTGTTAACGTGTTTTCGTGTATCTCTGTCAATTCCAAGACAATATACCAATGCTTCATGATATACGTCTTTCCATCTGCATTTAGGCAGATATTCCAAATAGAATTCCTTATGTTCTCTGCTCATAAAAGTTATTGTGCGAGCATCCTCGCCAGCTGCGCCTATCGCTGTACTTGCCATATTGATTTCCTCCTTATGCAATTAGTTTTTAAGTTTATAATTTGATTTTTGAAAATTATGGCGATCTGATGAAACCGCTGATAATTTGAGTAACTTCGCTGAAGATTGCAAGCCTTTGCTTTTACTCAGTTTTTCCTTACTCAATACTCAATTTTTGGAGATTCTTGGTGATTTCCAGCGATGCTTGGCGGTATTTAGGACTTTTTAGAAAAATATAGAAAAAAGCCCCGAAAACCTTATAATCACTGTGAAACGTAGTGTTTATAAGGCTTTCAGGGCCTTTAAATACTTAAATTCAGACTTATTAAAATAATAGAAAGAAAACTTAAGTTAATGGATTATTTACCCATCTGCTTTGCAACTTCCTCAGCAAAGTTCTCTTCTTTCTTCTCGATTCCGTCTCCGGTCTCATAACGAACGAAGCCTTTGATTGTGATCTTAGCGCCGTTCTCTTTAGCAACCTGTGCTACATAGTTGCCAACAGACTGTTTTCCATCTTCAGCTTTAACATAAACCTGATCAAGAAGGCAGATCTCTTTAAGCTCTTTCTTGATACGTCCTGCGATCATTCCCTGGATAACCTTCTCCGGTTTCTGGGATTCCTTAGGATCGTTCTGAATCTGAGCCATAAGGATTTCTTTCTCATGCTCGATATACTCAGCGCTTACTTCGCTGTCGCTTGTGTAAAGAGGTTTCAGAGCTGCAACCTGCATTGCAACGTTCTTAGCCATCTCTTTGACAGCGTCGTTTACAACGTCTGTCTCAACGTCAACAAGAACGCCGATTTTTCCACCCATATGTGTGTAGGAAGCAACGAAACCGTTCTCCTCTTTCATCTGTGCGAATCTACGGATGTTCATGTTCTCGCCGATAACTGCGATCTGAGCTGCAAGAGCTTCTTTTACAGTCTTAGTGGTATCAAGTGCCCATGCCTCTGCAAGAAAAGCATTGATATCAGCTGCTGTAGTTGTCAGAGCCTGAGCTGCAACATCTGCAACATACTGCTGGAATTTCTCGTTCTTAGCAACGAAGTCTGTCTCGGAGTTAACCTCAACAACAACTGCGTTCTTAGCGTCGTCAGCAACAAGCGTCTTGCAAAGACCCTCTGCTGCAACACGGTTTGCTTTCTTCTGAGCGGTAGCAAGACCTTTCTCGCGAAGGAACTCTACTGCTTTATCCATATCGCCTTCTGTAGCTGTAAGAGCTTTCTTACAGTCCATCATACCAGCGCCGGTCATCTCTCTTAACTCTTTTACCTGTGCTGCTGTAATAGCCATTTTCATTTCCTCCTGATTGATAGTGTGTTGTAAGGACCTGTCCGTCAGCTGTGGATATGCCTATGCAGGCATAGCTCATTCACAGCTGCCGTCCAGAATTTTCACAAATTATTCCTCTGTAGCGAACTCTTCAGACTCAGCCTGGATTTCTCCCTCAGCGTCTGTCTGTCCCTGGTTTGCTTCGATAACTGCGTCAGCCATCTTGGAAACGATCAGTTTTACAGCACGGATAGCGTCATCGTTACCCGGGATTACGTAATCCAGTTCTTCTGGGTCACAGTTAGTATCACAGATTCCGATAAGCGGAATTCCCAGTGTATGAGCTTCCTGAATACAGATCTTTTCCTTCTTAGGATCTACTACGAAGATAGCATCTGGAAGTCTCTTCATTTCTTTGATACCGCCAAGGTTCTTCTGAAGTTTATCTAATTCTTTTCTTAAAGCGATAACTTCTTTCTTAGGCAGAACATCGAATGTTCCATCAGACTCCATGGTCTCAATTTCTTTCAGTTTCGCAATACGGCTCTGGATAGTCTTGAAGTTGGTAAGCATACCGCCTAACCATCTCTCATTTACATAGAACTGTCCGCAACGCTCAGCCTCTGTCTTGATAGCGTCCTGAGCCTGTTTCTTAGTACCAACGAAAAGGATATTTCCGCCGTTAGCTACGATATCAGCGATTGCATTATAAGCATCGTCAACCATTCCTACAGACTGCTGTAAGTCGATGATATAGATACCATTTCTCTCTGTGTAGATGTATGGAGCCATTTTAGGGTTCCATCTTCTTGTCTGATGTCCGAAATGAACACCTGCCTCTAAAAGCTGTTTCATTGAAATAACGCTCATGTCTTTTTCTCCTTTTGGTTAAATTCTTCCGCATGAATCCTTTTCCTCTCGGACCCAGCCTCACACCGCAGGGCACCATCCTGGGAATCTCCATGCGTGTTTGATGGTTTGCAACTTTTGCATTATAACATGACAAAACCCTCCGTGTAAAGAGGGTTTTTGCAAATTTCTCCGCTATTTTAGGGATTTTTTATTCTTTTAACAAGGATTCTCAGATTTCTGTAAAATAGCCATTCTGTACAGGTTATCTGCCATCTTTCAGTGCAGCCAGCTCTTCCTCCGTCAGTTCCCGGGCCTGTCCTTTCGCCAGATTTTCCGGCAAAGTCAGAGAACCCATGGAAATTCTTTTCAGATAAATTACCTTCTTTCCAACAGCTTCCATCATTCGCTTCACCTGATGAAAACGACCTTCGTGGATGGTAAGAAGGATTTCGGAACGCCAGATGCAGCCCTCCGTATCTGCCTTATGTCCTGCAGCATTTGAATTAGCTATCACTGCTCCTGATTCACCTTCGACATTTTTACGGTCAGCATCCTCTTTCCATGTTCTGAGAATCTCCAGCTTCCCCGGCAAGGTCGGCTCCTCATCTCCAATATCCACACCTAGCCGGATCTTCTCTATATCCTCCGGCACCACTTTTCCTTCCGTCACCGCGAAATACGTCTTATCCACATGTTTCTTCGGGGAAAGCAGTCTGTGGGCAAGCTGTCCATCATCTGTAATAAGAAGCAAGCCTTCCGTATCCTTATCAAGACGTCCTACCGGAAAAAGATTCCGTCTGCCATCCTTTGGCACCAGATCCAGAACTGTCTTTTCCCTGGTATCTTCTGTGGCACTTACATATCCGGCAGGCTTGTGCAAAAGATAGTACACAAACTCTGCCCTTGCTCCAATATGCTCTCCGTCAAATTCTACCACATCCGTCTCCGGATCTATTTTCAGTTCCGGCTTTTTCGCCTTCTCACCATTTACCTGAACCATTCCCTTCTGGATCAGCTTCTTCACTTCCGTTCTCGTACCAGCTCCTGAATCCGCCAGAAATCTGTCCAGTCTCACTGCTTTTCCCATTCTTTATAGTAGCTCTCCTTCTTTATTCCTTTTCAAAAACCTCAAAGGATAATGCCCGCTGTGAATCCTCTTTCATAAATTCCGGAACATCCTTCGCCATTATGGACCACGCTGCCTCTGATTCCACTCCGTCAATCACAACCTTCAGGCTGACCCATTTATCAGCTTCCCTTTTTTCCCAGAATGGCACCATCCGGTAACATCTCAGAACCTTTTTCAGTTCTTCCAGCTGTTCCGGCTGATCGTAAACTACAGGAGAAGAATATTCATTGTGCTCTTCATTCATATAATATTCCACTTCCACAGCACTCAGCTTCACATCCTCCATAGAGACAGGATACCCTGTTTCCTTCAAAATTTCAACAGTCCTTTTAAACTGCGGGAATACATAAAAGCATGCGGAAAAATAATAGTCTCCGGTTCTGCCAGGCACCATGGCATCAACAGATTCTGCAGATGGTACTCCGGAATACTCAATGGTCAGGCTTGCACATGGCTCTCCGGTCAGCACTTCCGGATCCGCCTCCTCCACATCCTTACGAAATGCATCCACCAACAGCTGTCTCTTTGCCTTATTGTCCTGGAAAAGGGAAATAGATTCTCCTGTAATAAAATCGCAGCGCACCTCATCCACATATTTATCATCCAGCTTCAAAATGGAATAGCGCTCAGACTTTAAGGTTCCCTCCGCATATCCCTCTTTATACAAGTTCTTCTGATTCTCTGTGCTGACCATATAAGAGCGATAAACAGTTTTTCCGGACTTCAGGTCATAACGCATCTGAAGTCTTGATGTATCATTAGAAGAATCCCATATATCGCCGTTCCACAGCGCTCTGTTGTCACTATCTTCTGAAAGTGATCGGCATATAACCTTGTTTTCCTTCACAATCTGCTCCACACATGCATAAATATCAGGACTAATGCCCAGATTATTGCCCAGAAGATCTCCATTCCTATAATATCCGGAATCCTGTGTGGAAATCTTGCCATCTTCATTTATTTCAACGCTATAAGTATTCTCCCATCCACCGCCATCCATAAATTCAGCTGCAATATTTTCGATTTTATCATAAGAAGGGATATAGTTGTCGTATCCAGTCAGGTCAAATAAGAACATACAGGCCACAAATGCTACACAGGCCCCGCTTACCACAAACTGTATTTTATTGGAGAAAAATTTTCGGAAATCCCTGTAATAAATAATTCCCATTATCCCTCCTGAAAGAAGGGTTCCAAAAATCAATCCGAAAATCCACCATACAATTCTGGAATTGTCACTTGGAAGCATATAGAAAATAAGTCCGATTCCAAGTCCTCCGGGAACCACAATCATAAATCTTATGATTGTGCCAACCCATGGAAAAACAAAGGCCATACCGGTTCTTTCGGATTTTCTGTTTACAAATGCATAATATCCAAGAACGCCAAAAGCGATTGTCACCAGAAGCACAATTCCCAGAATGCCACCATAATTTTCTTCTGCATATTTTCCCACAAAGGTGTAGGCAAGGATGACTGGTGACGCCATTTCTCTCAAGCCTTTTATAAAGCCATAGACACCTGCACTGCTGGTATAATAAAAGGCATATTCGTAAAACTGCAGAGTAACAGAAAGCACCGGTCCATAAGCAGCCACTGCAATAAGCAGAAGAGCTCCCATAAGCAGATGACCGGTAATGCAGATTACCAACACAACCGAAAAATACAAAAGCAGATATAAAAGCAAATGAAATACCATCATCAAAAATGCCAGTTTCATAAGATGAAGGCTGAAAAATCCCCTCATTGCCCCGATGCAGACGGAGAAAAATTCCATTGCCAGATATGGAAGCAAATAATACAAAAGGGACTGCAAAGTCTTATGCCAGAACATTCTGCTTCGTTTCACCGGAAGACTGTGATAGAAATCAATTTTCCGCGGTGAATAGAGATACCAGAACTGGCTGATTCCGTTAAACAATGCTGCAACTGCTGCAACTGCAAGTCCGGTGATCATAAATCCATCCTGCCACAGATTTGCATAAAGTGCATTGATCTCCCTGGTGGTATATCCCATTCCAAACCAGTTTCCCAGCATGATCAGCTCTGCCACTGGAAATGCCAGAAGAAATCCAATGGTCACAAAAGCCGGGATCCACATCATGCCTTTTGATGACACCTTCATGTATCGGCTAGAATAAATTTTTGATTTCATAGCCTGCCACCTCCGTTTCACTGATAAAAATTTCCTCCAGGGTCAGAGGAAGCACCTCCATAAAGAGAGGATTTTTGGCCTGGATCTTCTCTATGATCTCACTTCTGGTTCCCCGGGCTGTTATCATAAGAAGAGAACCCTGATGCTGCACCTTCAAAACCTGAAGTTCCTTTTCCAGTTCTTTTTCCTGCTGTCTTCCACTGAGCACACACTGTATCTTGTGAATGTGAAATTTCATGTCTTCCAGATCTTTGGAAAGAAGAATCCCCCCTTTATGCAAAAGCCCGACATGGTCGCAGATATCCTCCAGTTCGCGCAGATTGTGAGACGCGATCACAGGAGTAAATTCCCGGTTCATAATCTCCGCCGCAAACAGACTCTTTACTGCCTGACGCATTACTGGATCAAGTCCATCAAAGGTCTCATCGCAAAACAGATATTTCGTTGCCGCGCACACACCGATGATTACCAGAACCTGTTTTTTCATACCTTTGGAAAAAGTTGCAATTCTGCGATTTTCTTCCAGATGGAATTGTTCCATCAGTTCATGAAAAAACCTGGTTCGGAACTGAGGATAAAAGTTCCGGTAAAAGCGCACCAGATCCATTGCTGTATAATTTGCCGGAAAATAACTGTCATCTGAGATATAGAAAAACAGTTTCTTTGCTTCTTCATTTTCATACACTGGCATACCGTCAATCTGGATTTCCCCTTCATCTGGCTTTATAATTCCAGCCATCATCCGAAGCAGGGTGCTTTTCCCGGCGCCGTTACTGCCCACAAGACCAAACACTTCCCGCACTCCAACATCCAGAGTTGCTTTATTGACCGCTTTGACAGTGTCAAACGCCTTACTGCATTCTTTGACTTCTATCATGGCTTCTCCTCCTTGTAACACTCCCTAATAATGTAGATCAGCTCTTCCGCTTCCATTCCCATAGCCTTTCCCTTCCGGATCAGGGTTTTCAGTTCTTTTATATAGGAAGCTTTACTAAGTTTACGCACTTCTTCACTGTCTGCGATAAAGTTTCCTGTTCCTTTAACCGGGTAGATCAATCCCTCCTGTTCCAGCTGCATGTAAGCACGCTGGATGGTGTTGGGGTTGATCGATAATTCCATGGCCAGCTGCCGCACAGAGGGCATTCTGGAGCCTGGCTCCAGTACTCCCATCAGGATCAGATTCCGAAATTTCTCCTCCACCTGCTCGTACAGTGGCCTTCTGTCCTGATAATCCAAAACGATCATAGACATGCTTCCTCCTTTCTAAGTGTATTAATACATTTAATACACTTAAGATAGCATATGTGTACTTTAAATTCAAGACGGGAAATTCTTAAATGTTTATAAAGTGGAATGCGCCAACAAAAAACCTTCTCACAATCTCCCCTGTTTTTCCAGGATTTTGTAAGAAGGTCTTCTATTTTTCTTAATATATTTCTGATTATGCTTTATATCAGCCTCGTACATCCTCGTTTCTGATAATTCTTATAGCATCTCCAGATACCATAAGTTCCTGCAAAAACAAGAAACAGATTCAGTGCAATTACGGATGCAGCTCCTGTATGATCCAGCATGTACAGCATCACATCACTGACCAGCAGGCTCCAGATATTTGCCCCCATATGAAGAAATACACTGGCAAACAGATTTCCTCTCCATTCCAGGATCAATGCGAAAAGCAATCCCATAATAGTTGCATACACTCCCTGGAGCAGATTCATATGGTAAATTCCAAATGTCAGTCCTGAAAACAGTGCAGCTGTGATCACGCGCATATTATCTCTCATACGAAGAAATACCAGCCAGCGGAAAATAACCTCTTCTGCAAAAGGTGCTGCAATCCCCATCCAGAAAATCAGACTCCAGATACTTTTCCCCTCGGAAATCAAGGACTGAGTTTCCTGATAAGCTTCCGGATTCAAATATTGCTGAAAAAGCCCTACCAGAATGTTTCCATATTGACCAAGAAATGCGCCAATTATAAGAAACCCCAGAATTTCAGGAACAGGAAGGTGACGATCAGCTGCAGGATATAATATCCCGGTTTCTTTTCTTCTTGAAAAATCGCCCCGATACAACAATATGCAGGGAACAGCAGCCAAAATCCCTGTCAGACCCGTCAGCATAAGCACATGCTGGTAATATGCACTCATATCTGCACCAGTCCGCTGCACCAGAAAATACAGTCCCAGATAGGAGACAAGCTGGGAAAGCACAAAATGGATTCCCACCGGATACAGACACTTCCATGCCAAAACCGGCATTTTCTGTTTTCTTCTGGGGCTCAGGCGAAAAAATCCAGTATTTCCTCTGCCGAATTCACAATTTTAAAGGGATGGGCATTTTTCAGTTCTTCCTCGGTTCCGTAACCATAAGAAACTGCAATGCATTCCAGTCCGGCGCGTCTTGCCCCAAATACATCATGCTCTTTATCCCCCACCATGATCACCTGGTCACGGTGTTCAGAAAATCCCAGCCGCTTCAGAGTTTCCTCGATCACCTCTGTCTTATTGGTTCGTCTACCCTCAGGCTCACTTCCAACCATCTCGTCAAAATAAGAATCAATATGGAAATATTCCGCAACGATCTTCACGAAATTCTCTGGTTTGGAAGACGCAATGGCAAGCTTGTATCCTCTTTGTTTCAGTCCGGATAACATTTCCGGAATGCCAAGATACAGTTCATTCTCATAAATCCCCACTGGTGCGTATCGTTCTCTGTAAATCTCAACTGCCTTTCTTGCTGTTTCTTCGTCAATTCCCGCATATTCCTGAAACTGCTCCAAAAGGGGCGGTCCCACAAAAATGCGCAGCTTCTGAAGATCTGGTTCTGGTTTTCCTACCTTCTCCAGAGCATATTGTACGGATTTGGTGATTCCCTCCCCGGAATCGGTGAGAGTTCCGTCCAGATCAAATAAAATAGCTTTGTACATCTGTGTTTTGCCTCCTGTACCGTCATGTAATTTTTGTCGTTGATTTTTCAAGTCTTTCGCTATATGGGTGTTAATTATAACATCATTTCTTTATAACGTCCAGATGGCAAAATCTTAGTTAATGGTTACCATTCACTCCATGACCAGTAACAATTGATGCACACTTTCAAAACTCCCATATAGGCATATGCACAATTCTTCTCCCATCTATTACAGCAATCACCTTCACAGTATTTTCCTTCGCTGTAATCGGCTGGTCAAATATAAGGGTATCCCCCTTCTGGTGCCAGAAAATCTCATCACCATTTAGGTTCAAAGACAGAATTGTAACATCCTGCTCACCGGTAGTTCTTATAACTTGTATTTCAGGATATTCATTTACAGGGACTGTTTCTTCGTGTACAAAACGTATTGTGCCATTTTCATTATCATTTATGTTATTGTTTTTATTTATGTTTTCATTTTTTTCTCTATTTTCATCATTTCTGTTATAGAATCCAAGTCCATGAGATGTCTTTGCCATTCCGACTGCTGTAAAAACCGTGCCGGCTCCTGTGAGCTTCAAATGCTCACTGGTATTTTCTTTTTTAGGACTTTCCGTAATTTTTGCTTTGGACCTATCTGCTTTTTTCCGATCAGTATTCTTTGTTTCTCTGGCAGTAATCCTGCTTTCATTTATATTTTCATCTGCTGCGGTATCTTCTGACTTTTCTTCTTTGCTTTTTGAGCTATCCTTCTTTACACGAGAAGTGTTTTTTGTAGTATTGCTTTTAGACTCAGTTCCATTGGCACTGTTGTCTGCATTTATATTCGTTTTCTTATTCTCTGCGTTTTTGTTTGCCGGTGAGGCTGCCGTGACACTGTTTTCTTTCTTTATTTCTTTCCTATTTTCTTTTGGTCTTCTCTCAGAACCCGCAGCTTGAGGTTTTTCCCAGCCCTCCTCATCACCTGTGTTGTCACCGTTCTCTGTTTTCGACAAGCCAGCTCCTGCGTTGCTATTACTGTTATTGTTATTATTGTTGTTATTATTGTTGTTACTGTTATTATTCCCGCTGTTGTTATCGTTACTGCTGCCGCTATTATGACTGTTATTATTACCGTCATTTTCTATGTCATTACTGCTAATACCGCCATTCGCGCTGTCATTATTGCTGTTGTTATTACTCTCATTACCATTGCTGCTCCCATTTTCTTTCTGCTCTGGCTCCGTAGTTTCCTGATTTCCTTCAGCCTCCTCCCAATTATCAAATATACCTTCATCAGCACCAATATCGATATCAAATCCTCCAAATTCCCCACCATAAGTGTAAAGTATACCAACTTTGGTAATAAATAAAATCACTGTCACCATCAGATAAATTCCAGGTTTCCGAAAGTTATTCCAGATGCTGTGCGAATATATACCTTTTCGATTTGAATTTTTCGCAATTTTTCTCCTTATGCTTCTCCATCTTTTCATTTCCCCTCACCTGTTTCACTTTCCATCTGTTTTTCCCAGATTTCAACGCTCTTACAATCCGTCCCATCTGCCTTACTGCTTCTGTATAAAACATAAAGTCTCCTGCTGGAATTCTTCTGACCTCTTCGCAAAAGGAACAGTCCATATTTCCCATACCCTTCTGCAAATTCCGGCGCATACAAAAGCAGCTGCTCATAATACACGGCGGCCCGTTCCCACTCTTTCTGAAGTTCCGCATTTACCGCCAATAATAAAAGCAATTTTCTCTGCTCTTCATCTTTCGTATATTCTTTTTGCAGTTTTTGCAAAGCACTTTCTGCATGCTCGCATTTTTTAAGAAGAAATTTATCTGCTTCTTTGTCTGTACTTTTTTTATCCGCTTCTGCTGCAAATTTCTTTGACAACGAAGAGGACTCATTTTCCTCTATCTCGTAATATCCTTTCGTTACTTCTGCCAATGCACTTTCGAAAGCTGCCTGCTGCTCTGATCCTGCAAGAAATACACCTGCAGCCAGCAAAATCCCCGTAGTTCCAATCACCACCGCTGCATTTTTTCTGGCAAGCCCTTTTCTTTTTCCTATACCAGAAAGCATTTTTCTTGCCTGTGCCGCATTTTCAAATCGTCTTTTCCCCTGAGGCCGGGTACATTTATAGAGAAACAAAGCAAACCCAGGAACTTTCCACAAAACGGATAACCAGTTTTTTCCTGCCAGCGCCTGTAATGTTTTTCCCAAAGCATAAAGATCACTGGAGCTGTTTACTTTTCCCTCATATTGTTCTGGAGCGGCAAAGCCTTCTGTTCCCATACAGATCCGCTGATTTTCTCCAAATCCAAACACCGCGCTCCCAAAATCCACCAGATACAATTTGCCTGAATCTGAAAGCATAAGATTATCCGGTTTCAAGTCCCCATAATATACCGGCGGCTTTTGCCCATGAAGATATTCCAGAACTGCAAGCACAGTGTCTCCGTGGGAAAGAAGCTCATCCACTGCAAAAACATGTCCCTCCTTTAACATCTGTCCAAGGGACTTTCCACGAATATATTCCATGATCAGATAACAATGATCCCCATTTTCCACATAATCTACCATCCGTGGAATGGATGGATGTTCCAGAAGCCGCAGCAGTCTGGCTTCACGCTTTTTCTCAAGGGGAAGTTCTTTTACTGCCCAGTAATTTCCAAGCTCCATATCCCTGGCAAGGTACAAATGCCCCTCCCCACCTGCACCTACCTGCTCCAGGATACAGTAACGCATTTTCAAGATCATACCTGTAAGATTGATGATAATCACCTCTTTTTCATAAAAACATGTAACTATTTTCAATAACAAAAATGAGACAAAACACGCTTCAAGGTCTGACGCAAGCACAGGCTTTAGAGCGTGTTTGAAAAAGGCTTTCTGCAAGATGTGCGTCACAATTTGTGGGAGATTTCGCCCGGATGAGGGCGCCGTAGTGGGCTACGGCAACTGAATTCGGGTGAAATCTCCCGCAAAGTGGGGCGTGCAGATTGCGGGAATGATTTTTCAAACAGGCTCTAGCTCGTTGTCTGCATAAATTAAGTGAATACTGTCGGCGATCTCCGGCAAATGATAAATATAAATAAGATAAAAAATTAGTGATTATGAAATGTCCGCTATTCCGAAGCGCGATTGAAAAAGCTTCGAATCAGACATTTAAGAATGTAATTAGAATTATAACATTTAAAGTCCACTGTGAAAAGCACTTTATAAAAATTTTATAAGTGCTTTTCACAATCTCAGATTAAATCTGAATCGTCCTTCCCAGTTCTGCGGACGTTCTGTGTGAAATGGAAATAACGGTACGATCCTTTGCCACACGTTTCAATGCGGCCAGAACAGCCTTCTCTGTCTCCGCATCCAGGTTTGCAGTAATCTCATCCAGAAGAAGCAGTTTGGGCTCTGCCACTGCTGCCCTGGCGATGGATAGCAGCTGCCACTGTCCCTGGGAAAAAATCTCCGGGGTGCAATAAGTATCGTAACCATTTTCCAGACTCTCAATCGCCTCTTTTAAACCTGTAAGCTCTGCAACAGCCTTTACCTGACGCTCAGAGATCCGGTCATCATATAATGTAATCTGGTCGCGTACGGTTCCCGGCACCATGTGAAAGGTCTGCTCTACGTATCCAAAGAGTTTCCGTCGTTCTCCAGCCCTCACAGCCGTTGCCGGAATGCCGTGGAGCAGTACCTGTCCCTGATCCGGCTCATAAAGTCCAAGAAGCAGCTTCAATATCGTACTCTTTCCTGCACCAGTTCGTCCGAGTAGAGTCACCTGATCGGTATCCATCACCTTGAAATTCAGATGTTCCAGCACCACATGCTCATCATAGCCGAAGGTTACATTCCGGAATTCTACAAACGGAAAACTATTACTGCCAGAAGCTCCCAGTCTGTGCCTTTCTTCCATATCAGCCATCGCTTCCTTTCGGCTAATCTTTTCATTTCTGTTTTCTTCTATTTTTGTTGCCGGATTATTCCAGGTTTTCTCGGTATCTCCATTCTCCTGTGCGCCATTTTCTTTCTCCTCCAGCCCAAAGAATTCATTAATCCTATGGATTCCAGCTACCGCGGACTGGATGGTCTGAATCTCCATTCCAAGACTTTCCACCGGCGAAAAAATCTGTGAAATATAGTTGATCACAGCCACTGCAGTTCCCGCAGACATTCCAAAAAACGTGAGCACCATCTTATTTCCAGATGCTGAAAGCAGCATCACAGCTGCAACCACGACTGCATTTAAAATCAAGATCACCGGTGAATATACTGCATCATAAAAATTGGTTCTCTCCATTGCCTGGTAACTTTCACCGATGTAAGTGTCGTAACGCTCTTCCATATATTTTTCCCTGCCAAGGCAATGGATGGTACGGATATTATGAAGGGTTTCCGGCACATGTCCAGAGGCTCTTCCCACAGCCTTACGGTTTTCGATCTGGGCTGCCAGCATGTTTTTCTGTACATGTCTGGTAAACCAGAAAAGAAATGGCAGTATTACAAGAAGCACCACAGCGAGACCCTTATTTTCAAACCAGATCACTACCAGAATACTGATAATCTTGCAGGCGTCAGCAAACATACTGATGATCCCTGAGGTAAAAAGATTTTCCACAGTATCTACATCACCAACAAAGCGTGAAGCCAGAGTTCCAGGTTCCAGCCCTGTCAGATTGTCAGAAGTAAGGCATATGAATTTTTCCATAAGGCTGCTTCTAAGTGCATGTGTGATTTTCTGCCCGAATACGGTAAGCAGACCTTCCCTGGCAGATTCCATGAATCCGGTAAGTGCAAGCATTGCAAAATAAAGGAGAATTGCCCAGAATGTCACGGCTTTTCCCGCTGTGACTGTATCAACGATTTTTGCCAGGATCAGCGGTGGGATAAGAGCCGTTACCACTGCGCCTGCTACAGCCAAGACAATACCCATAGACAGCCATTTCTGCTGCAGAACTGTTTTCCAGATCACACCTTTTACCTGTCTTTTTTTCGCTTCTGCAATTTTCCCTTTGCCCTTGTTTTCTACCGGAAAAACATTTGCATCTGACCTTCTGCTTTTTTCCAAAATCATATTTTCTTCTGATTTCACGTTGTTCTTATTTCTGTCTGTCTTCACTCTCTGCACCTCCTTCCTCAGTAAATAATTTCTTATACTCCGGTACCTTCACAAATAATTCTTCATGCGTACCCACCACTGTTTTTCCATCTTCCATCCAGATGATCTGATCCATCTGCGGAAACAGATACAGACGATGGGAAATCAGCAGCACAATATTCTCTTTCGCCTGTGCTTTCAAATTGGCAAAAATCTGTCTCTCGGTGCTCTTATCCAAAGCCGAAAAAGGATCATCCAGAACCAGAACTGGCTTTTTGTGGCAAAGAGTTCTTGCAAGAGCCAGACGTTTTCCCTGTCCGCCCGAAAGACGTACGCCACCATTTCCTACCAGAGTCTGTAAACCATCATCCATCTCATTTACTTCTTCTGCCATGCAAACTATTTTCAGGAAATCCTCTGTCTTTTTCTGTTCACCCATAAGCACATTGTTTTCCACGCTGTCGTTAAACAGCTCCGGATCATGACCAAGATAGCCTATGATATTCGTCTGCCAGGATGGGGACATATTCTGAAGCTCTTTGCCATCCACAAGAATCTGACCTTCATATGGATACTCGCACAAAAATACTTTTCCCAAAGTAGACTTTCCGCAGGCCACTGGTCCGGTAATTCCGATTATCTGCCCTTTTTCAGCTTTGAAGGAAATATCCTTCAGAATCTGTTTCCCATCCGGATAAGCAAAATTCAGATGACGGACCTGCAATTGTTTTACGTTCCTGTAACGAATTTCTGACTGGGCTATCTCTAGCTGAGATAGTTCCTTCTGCGACAATGTTTCTTCTGCATGTTTAGCAGACACATTTTCGATCTTTTCCACTTTCCCATTTTCCAGAATTCCAGACACATTTTTCTCACTCTTTGGGATTTCTTCCTGCTTTATCAAAAGCGGCTTAATACGCTTCCAGGAAATCTGCGCCTTATGCACTGCATTAAACAGCTTCGCTGCACTGGATGACTTCACGGACAGCTTCACAAAACATGCCAGGAAAGTAGTAAAAGATGCAATCGTCCATGTGCTCCAGCCTGTTCCCAGAACATTTTTCTGTCCAAAATACAGGATAAACAGTACCCCGGTCATGGAAATGATCCGGTACAAAGGCGGCATGATGGAATTCCAGATATTCGCTTTTACTGCTGACTTTTCATAAGCGGTAAGATTTTCTTCATATGCCTTGCGGCGCTCCTCTTCACATCCAAAAACACGGTATGTAACAGCATTTTCCGCCCGATCCAGAGTCGCTGTACTTAAATGTCCAGACTGCTCTTTGTATGCAGTTCCGGTTATCTGGATCATTTTTTTCATTTTTTCCGCCGTCATATAAGAAACCGGCGGGAAAATCATGCAAAGCAAGGCAAGCCTGAAATCATACCACAAAAGCATTCCTGCATAAGCAGCCAGGGCAACTCCTGTATCAAAAATCTCCGTAGTGAATTTGCGCATTCCCTCTACGCAGTCATCCACATCCAGGATTGCCTTGGTCATAATGCTTCCCTCGCCCTCTTCCCGAAGGCTTGCACGACTTTTCCGCACCAGACTGGCGTACAGGATTTCTTTCATTCTGCGATTTACATTGTTGGCAAAACGCCGCACATAAAACCGCTTAATATACCTGGCAGTCTGGACAATTGCAATGGCGGTCACATAGCCCGGCACCAGAACCAGCATATCTGAAAACTGGTCAGCCCCTTTCAGGATATCCACCAGGCATCCGGTCATTTTCCCCTCAAACCAGGGACCTGCCAGAAGGCCGATATTATAGATCAAACCGGATATAGCCACTGCCAGAAGCACTTTCCATTCTTTCAGAAAATAGGAAAACACCCTGTCCGGCTGAAAATTTGTATGATGTTTCGCTTTCATCTGACATTTCCTTTCTGCCTTAGAGCGTGTTTGAAAAATCATTCCCGCAATCTGCACGTCCCACAAATTGTGACGCACATCTTGCAGAAAGCCTTTTTCAAACACGCTCTAAAGCATAACGATACAAAAAAGGAGCCGCTCACTTCCAGCTTTTCCAGAAAGTGCCGCAGCTCCATACCACAGACCATGCCCTCATAATCTGCTTATTATTTTATTACATCTTATCCGGTGCCTCGAATCCAAGAAGATCAATACTTGTCTCAAGCACTCTCTTGGTCAGCTGCAGAAGACGGATATAGGATTCCTTCTGCGCCTGATTCTCTTCGCTGAGGATCTTGGTCTCATGATAAAAGCTGTTGAATGCATTGGAAACCTCATAAATATATGCACAGATTTTATGCGGAGCTTTTTCCTCAAATGCACTCTCGATCATGCTTCCAAATCCACTGAGCTGAAGCATCAGGTTCTTCTCGCTGCCGTTAGATGCCGGAAGGATCTCACCTGCTTCAAGGTTTCCGCCTGCTTCCACATAGCGGTTCAGGATGGATTTGATACGAACGATTGTATAAAGGATGTACGGACCTGTATTTCCCTCGAAAGAGGTGAAGCGGTCTACATCAAAAATATAATCCTTGGTAGCCTGATTGGAAAGATCGCCATATTTGATTGCTGCCAGACCTACAATCTTAGCAGTATCTCTTGCATCTTTATCGCGGACACTTCTGTTCTCTACAATCTTTGTGAACATTTCCTCATCAATATCGGCAATCAGGTTCTCAAGACGCATAACACCGCCCTCTCTTGTCTTGAACGGTTTGCCGTCTTTTCCATTCATAGTACCGAAGCCAAGGAAGGAAAGCCTTGTGTCTTCTTTCACAAGGCCTGTCTTTCTTGCACAGCGGAAGACCTGGATAAAATGAAGCTCCTGACGTTTGTCAACAACGTAAAGGATCTCATCCGGCTGGAACAGCTTCATACGCTCTACAATTGTGGCAAGGTCTGTAGTAGTATAAAGAGATGCCCCGTCTGATTTCAGAAGCATACATGGCGGGATTTCCTTGGTATCGGTCTCTTCTTTAACGTCTACAACAAGCGCTCCCTGATCCTCATATGCAAAACCTTTTTCCTTCATCATCTCTACCATGTCCGGAATGTAAGGCTGCGCATCAGACTCTTTTTTCCACAGATCAAAGGATACATTCAGATTCGCATAGTTTCTCTTAAGGTCTGTAACAGAAACACTCATAATATGGTTCCAGAGAGCCATGTACCCCGGCTTGCCCTGCTGAAGAAGATGAGTTGCCTCCAGTGCTTCCTGACGGTATGCCTCATCCTCCTTGGATTTGCCGCTTGCACACGGATAAATCTCCTCAAGCTCACTGATGGTAAAAGGTGCTTCTGCAGGATATTCACCTGTATAGCTGTCATCAAAATATACAAGCTCCGGCTGTCTGTGCTTCAGCTCTGTAATGATCAGTCCCATCTGAAGTCCCCAGTCACCAAGATGAACATCACCGATCACCTTATGGCCTACGAAACGACCGATTCTCTTAATACTTTCACCAATAATTGCAGAACGGAGATGACCTACATGAAGAGGTTTGGCAACATTCGGTCCGCCGTAATCGATTACGATGGTCTTCGGCTCTTTGGCTGTGTCTGCACCAAGCTTCTCATCCTTCTCCATCTCTTTCAGATAATCTGCAAGAAACTCTTCGCTGACTTTCAGGTTGATAAATCCGGGCTTTACCATTTCTTTCATGGAAAATACTTTGGAATCTGCCAGATTGCCCACTACGTCATCTGCGATCATAAATGGTGCTTTCTTATAAGCCTTAGCTCCCGCCATGGCACCATTGCACTGGTATTCGCAAAGGTCAGGACGGTTGGAAACGCCTACTTTACCGTAGGATGAATCGTATCCTGCTTTTTCAAATGCTGCAGAAAGCTCTTCTGCCATGTAGTCTGTAAGTTTTTTCATAAATCCTCCTAAATTTTCTTCTCAGAGAGAATACTTCTATTTTCTTCTGATAGCTATTTCTTAGCTTCTATACAGTCACTTTCTTAGAACATGCGATTGCAAGAGAACCATATCCAATATGGCATGCCACACTAAGTGACAGCGGATCCATATGGATTTCCATACCAGGAAAAATTTCCTGCATCTCCTGCTTCCACTCTTCTGCCTCTTCCGGATTACCTGTGTAAGCAGCCTGAAGGCACATCTCTCCATTCTGGACAAACGATGCAAAGCGTCCCTCAAAATCTGCCTTCATAGCCTTCAGCATAGTACGTCTGGCCTGCTTCTTGCCTCTTACCTTGGCAAAAGCATCCAGCTTCTCACCCTGGAGCTGCAGCACCGGCTTCAGATTCAAAACGGTACCTATTGCAGCTGCAGCAGGTGTGATCCTGCCGCCCTTTTTCAGATATTTCAGGGTTTCCAAGGTAATATAAATACTGGAATTAAATTTCTCTTCTTCCAGGATCTTCTTAATTTCAGCTCCGCTTTTACCTGCATCCCGAAGGGCAATCGCGTCCACCACAGATTGACGCTGGGTTACGGAAATTCTCTGATTATCTACCACGTGCACTCTGCCCTCATATTCCTGGGCAAGTCCCATTGCAGTAGCACAGGTAGCGCTGAGACCACTTGACATGGGGATCTGTATAATCTCATCATACTCTTTCAGAAGGTTGTCCCATAATCCCATAGTCTCTCCCGGGCTTGGCTGGGAAGTGGAAATAGAAGCATCCGACTTCAGCCACTGATAAAATTCATCCTGGCTCAGGGTAATTCCCTCCAGGTACATTTTCTCATTAATAAAAAAAGGCATAGGAATAACAGACACTCCAAGTCTGCGTCCTTCCTCCTGTGTAATGCCGCTGTTACTGTCCGTTACAATGGCAATCTTACTCATTCAATCTCTCCTTATCTCATAAAAACTCATGTTCCTGTTCACTTCGTTCACAGCAGCACGCTTCGCGAACCTTACCAATGAACAGTAACAAACTCGCCGCCGTCCTGCCTTTTCTTCTGGCAGCTGGTTCTTTTTTCCCAGTAAACAGCGACTGTAAATCTTCTTTCCCTATTCAGGGTCTTAAAGTCTATTATAATACCTGCGCTCCAGTCTGGCAAACACTTTAAAGAAAAGTCTCGAAAAAAATGTACCAAAATATTTCTTCATCTGTAAAATTCTTTTGGCAAAAAAGAAAAAAGACAGCCTACACCGCCCCTATAAGCAGTGCTGCTGCCCCACATTTTATAATACAGCCAATTCCGCTCATCAGCCGCTCCGCCTGCGCCATAGTTTTCGGGAACATGATGTACCAGCGGAAAGCTTCCATTGTTTTCCGGAGCTTCGCAGGCCAGAAAGAGAAATCTGACCATTTGTCCGGCAGCCAGCTCTGGGGAATATGGGATAAGAGCCTTACGCAAAAAAAGAGGCCGATTCCCCACAGTAAAATTCTAATAACAAAGCAGCTACATTTTCTAAAATCAATTTTCTTTTCTCTATTTCTTTGAATTCCATTTTCCCAGATTCCGTGCTCCATCTCATACAGCCGCCTGGAAACAGTTCTTATAAGCATTACAAGAAAAGCCACTGGAAACCAGGGCAAAATCACTTCCAGCCAGCTGTCATCCACTAATATTCCGGATAGTCCGTTTCCCACGAGAAAATCAGATGCAGTACCCTCCAGATTCTGACCTTTTTTCCCTCTGATCAGAACCTGAGTACAAACCTGATTTTTTCGTGACGGACGGATAAGCATCGTATGCTGATTCCAGGATACCACACCTCGCACTTCGTAAATCTGCTCTCCCACAGTCAACTGACTTCCCGCACAATTTTCACTGCCGAAAAGCTCCAGGGCTGTGTCTTTATCGATCACGCATCCAGTTTCATCATTCTCTTCTAATAAAGCAGCCTGTCGGTCATACAAAGCAGCCATTCCCACAATGCCTGTCACCCGGGCATTTGTCTGTCTGAAATCCTCTGGATTCGTAACCACCTGAACTCCTCCATTCCACACAAAACAGAAATCTGTAATCTCATCACCACTTTGATAATTTTCCCAGATCTGCTTTGCCTGGTTTACTGTGGGATAATTTCCATACAGTTCAACCACCGCTTTATCTGTTTTTCCCACCTTCACATAATCTTTCATTCCAGAATAAAACAAAGCTGCGGCCAGCAATACTGCCATAACAACCTTCAGATATTTGGAACAGTAATTCTTCTTTTCACTTTCCATGCTAATTTTCAGAAATCCTCACCCTGCTTCCATTCTTCAGTTCCCTGTCTGCCTGGACGATCACAGCCTGATCCGTAGAAAGGCTTCCCTCACCCAATGCAGCAGTTGTCTGGTTTTTATCCTGCACAGTAACTTCCACTTTTCTTGCAACCATTGCCGTTCCAAGCACTGTATTTTCTGTGTCTGTAACATACACATAGACCTTCCCATTCTCCTGGTACAGCGCTGAAAGCGGAACGCAGCAGGAATAAGGTCCAGCATCTTTTGATATGGAAAAATCTCCGCTCTGACCGATGGACAGACTGTTCGCCGGCATTATGATGGACAGGTCGCGAATATCATTATCCTCATTATTTTCTGTTATATTTTCCACTGTTGCTCCAGAAATATCATTATTGTTATTGTCTGTGATTTTCACATCTGCGCCGGCAGATACATATTTTATATCATCTTTTGAGATGGTACCAGTCATTCGAAGAGCACCATCGGCTGAATATAAAACTACTGCTGCAGTCTGTCCTGTAAGGTCTCCGGTTTGCACGGACAGACTTTTGATCACACCGTCAGAAGGAGACGAAATCACTCCCTCTGTACTTTGAAGCACTGTAACCTTTTCCATATCTGCTCTGGCATTTTCCAATTCTCTTTGTACGTTCTCCAAGGTACTGTCTGAAGCCTCCGGCGTACTGGCATCGGACACCGCTTTTCCGGCACTTGCCAGAGTCTGGTTTCTTCCCGCGATCACTTCATTTAATGCTTCCTGTCTGGCTCGCAGATCATCCTGAAGGGCAGTTTCTGTGGCGGAATCGTCCTCCTGTGTTACAGTGGTCTCACCATCATTAAACCCTTCCTCTCCATCTGTGAAACCACTTAAATCGTCCCCGGAAGTCTTTGCTTCCTTTTCCCTGTAAAATTCGTCAAGCCGCTGTTGGGCTATCTGAACTTCCGCCCTTGCATTATCCACGGAAACATTTCCGCTTTGCACAGCCAGATCATAAGAATTTCCAGCCCATGCCTGCTCCGCTGCACGCTTCTGGCTGTTCACCTTTTTCTGGCTTTCCAGATCCTTTACCTGCCCTTCCAGAGTTTTTACTTTATCGTCCAGATTCTTCAAAGCCGCCTGAATGCTGTTCTGGGATAGCTTCAATAAAATATCCCCTTTTTTCACAGTCTGCCCTGCATGTACCATCACCTGCTCCACCTGCAGATTTTCCAGTACAAACACCGCCACTTCCTGACTGCCCTCCACCTTTCCAGAGCCTTTCACCTCATGAGTGATTATCTGATTTGCCGGGTTCTTAGTCTGGATCTGTATCACATTTACAGAATCCGAAACTCTTGACAATATGGTAAAAATCAGCATCATTACAAAAAACAGGCAAGTTGCCTGAATTAATTTTTTCTTCATGTCAAACTCCCATTCTGTTTCTGAACATATTTGTAAAACACTCTGCATTCTAACTATTTCTTTTAAATTCCATTGACAATATATTTTATCAAACTGTCGTTTTTTTATCGTCACTTTCCAGTTGTTTCTCTTTTTATTCTTTTACCGCCGTAGAGACAATTCCCTGCTCCAGATAGTCCTGTCCGGACAAAAATACCAGAACTGCCGGGGCCAGAGCCACCACAGAGGCCGCAAATGCAAACCCTGCCTGCTCCAACTCAATATTAGGCAGGTACAAAGACAATGGCCACAATTCTTTTGTTTTCAAAAATGCCATCGGCTGTTCGATCAGATTCCAGTATTCCAGAAAGCCAAGTACAATGGCAGAAATGACGCCAGGTGAGCCCAAGGGGATGGCAACTATAAAAAACAGTCTAAGCTCACCTGCACCGTCAAGTCTTGCCGCTTCCAGAAACGCCTGTGGAATCCCTTTGAAAAAGCGGTACATAATAAATATGGGGAATGTAGAAAAAACCGCTGGGAAAATAATCCCCAAAAGCGAGTCAAGAAGCCCAATTTTATCCAGCACCAGATAATTGCCAAGAAGCATAACCTGAAACGGCATCATCATCAGCGCAATATACAAAGTAAACAATATATTTTTCCCTGGAAAATCAAATTTGGCAAATCCCCATGCAGCAGGCATTCCAACCAGAAGCCCGCCAGCGAGGGCACCAACCGTAATCTTCACCGAGTTCCAGAACATTACGAAAAATTCCGGTGAATCCAGCAATACTTCCACATAATGTTTCAGAGTCGGATATTCCGGAAACAGCTTCCAGGAAGCATATCCTTTCGCACCCTCCTGCAGCACTGGAAACAGCAGATCTGTAAGCTCATTTTTTCCCATAAGAGAACCAACTACCAGAAATAAAACAGGAAATATAAAGACCAAAGCTAAAAGTACAAGAAAAAAACAAGTTATCTTTTTCACTTCTTAATCCTCTCTTTCCCATGCTTTTTGCAGTAAAAGTACCAGAACCATGATCGCAATTCCAGTAACCACTGCCGCAGCCGCCATCTTATCCATGGCCAGGTCTCTGTACCAGTTATTGAACAGATGCTGCAGAAGATACATGTTCTCCTGTGGATAATCTCCTGCGACCAGATAAGCCTCCCGGAATACTTTAAAGCCGTTCAGCAGCGACAGAACTACAATGGTAAAAAGAGAGGGTAAAAGATTGGGACAGGTAATCCTGGTAAAGCATTTCCAGGCACCTGCTCCATCCACCTTTGCTGCCTCATAAAGAGATTCCGGAATTGTGGAAAGGCCTGCCAGCCACAGTACAATGTCATACCCTAAATTTCGCCAAATATAACTGATCACCAGCACCCAGAAGGTAGCCTTTGTATTCAACCAGTCTATACTTTTCAACGACAACATTTCCAGAAAATGGTTCAAAAGCCCCTGTCCATTAAAGAGTACTTTCCATAAAATTGCCACAGAAGCAACTGGAATGGCCATTGGAAGCAGAAATGCGGTTTTCATCAGCTGCTTCTGATTTTTTCCAAGTCCATTTAGCAGGACAGCAGCTGCCAGTGACAAAACCACCAGTAACGGAATACAGATTCCGAAAAACCGCAAGGTATTTTTCCCGGCAAGAAGAAATGCCTGATTGGAAAATATCATCTGATAATTCATAAATCCAGTAAACACTCCATTTACAGCTCCCAAAAAAGATCTGCGGATCACATCCACATAAGGAAGCAGCCAGAATACACAGACTCCTGCAAAGCTAGGGAGAATAAATAAAATCCCTTTCAGGGCATGTTTTCTTTTCAAAAAATTTCCTCTTTTCTATCTTTCATTCAGCATTATAAAAATAGCAGAGAAATCTCTATTCTTTCTCTAAAGCGTGTTTGAAAAAGGCTTTCTGCAAGATGTGCGCCACAATTTGTGGGAGATTTTGTCCGGTTTTCAAACAGGCTTTAAAATTAATTAGAGAAATTTTAGAGATTTGCGTATATAATGGATAACAGATTATAAGAAGAGGAGTTTCTTATGAGAATCTTAATAATAGAAGATGACAAAGATCTGGCGCAGCTTACAAAGCTTGCACTTGAAAAAGAAAATTTCACGGTAGATATATGTCTGGATGGTGCGGAAGGTCTTTACTATATGCAGGAAAATATGTATGATCTGGTACTTCTGGACCGCATGCTTCCTTCCATGGATGGAACCCAGGTTTTGAAAGAAGCCAGACAGTCCAACATCTCAACCCCTGTTATTTTCCTTACGGCACTTGGCGAATTACAGGACAAAGTCAACGGATTGAACTGCGGAGCAGATGATTACATGGTAAAGCCCTTCGCCTTTGAAGAGCTTCTTGCAAGAATCCACAGCATTATGCGCCGTCCCGGAAAATGGGGTGACTTAAATCTTCTGAAGCTGGGAGATATTGCTTTTGATCCTGAATGCGGGCGCCTTACCAAGGGTGCAAAAGAATGCACTCTTTCCGGCCGCGAAAGTGCCCTTCTGGAAGTATTTCTCCGAAATCCCGGTCAGGTTCTTCCCAGAAACCTTCTTCTCTCCCGCGTATGGGGCATGGAATCCGACGTAGAAGAAGGAAATCTTGACAACTACATACATTTTCTCCGTCGCCGCCTGAAATCTGTGGAAAGCACACTGGTTCTCAAAACCATACGTGGGATAGGTTATCAGTTGGAAGTCTGTCAGTAAACAGCATTCTCGTTTTATTTCGGTAATCTTATCACAAATGTACTTCCGCCACCCGGAGTATCCAGAATACGGATACTCCCTTTATGTAACGTCACAATTTCCCTGGCAATGCAAAGTCCAAGTCCAAAATGCTGTTTCTCCTTTCTGGCCGGATCAGCCCTGTAAAATCTTCGGAATACAGCCTCCTTATTCTCATCCGAAATTCCCGGACCATTATCCTGTACATAAAGCTGAAAATATTTTTCATTTTCTTTTACTCCCATTTCCATCCTGCCACCGACCGACACATAGCTTGCCCCGTTATCCAAAAGTATTCCCAGTACCTGACTGATTCTGGCACTGTCACACTTACAGATAGAAAGAGGCTCCTCTGGCAGAACTACTTTCAGGGAAATCTTTTTCCCATGCAGAATAGGCTGGTATTTCTCATATGTATCCAGAAGCAATGTATCAAGCTCACAATCTGTCTTCATAATGCTCCAGGATTTATTGTCCGCATTTGCAAGAGAAAGCATATCCCCGATAAGCCGGGACATCCTGTCTCCCTCACTTTTTATGGTTTTCAAAAATCTGCCGGCATTTTCCCAGTCAGATTCCATTGCCTGTACACTTGACAATATCACAGCCAGCGGAGATCTCAGTTCATGGGATGCCGAAGCAATAAACTGGGTTTGTTTCCTTTGATTCTCTTCCAGCGGGCGAAGCATTTTTCCTGTAAAAAACCAGGAAAATGTAACCAAAGCCAGAACTGCAAGCAGCACCATGCACCCAAACCAGACTCTTTGATGAAAGATCTGTGTTTTCAACCCATCAAGAGGATATACCAGCACCAGGCTTAACACGCCGCTTCCCTTAGGAATCAAGGCTGTACAGGCATAAAAATCTGAAGTTTCAAAATAAACCGTTTTGGAAAGAGAGAGGCTTCCCATATAGTCCACATCAAGCCCCTGCTCTTCCCGGGAAATTCTGGCAGCCTCTGTCAGCATATTTTCTACAGAGCTCAGATCATCTTCCTTTTTATCCTGATTCCGGCTTTCTGTATCCAGCTTATCAAAATACAGCTTTTTTCCGTTATTCCGAATGCGAAATTCCACTTTGTATTCCTGCTTTGCTTCCAGTATCCACTTGTGAGAAAGCACAGTCTGATTTTCCAGATAAGCCACACAGGAATTTCCATTATTTAAAAATCTCTCGTAAGTATTATGGGTAAGCCCTCTCTCGGAGATCACAAGACAGGAAACTGCCATCAGGATCAGTATTCCGCTTGTGATCAGTGATGCAAATATGGTCATTTGCCTGTGAAGCTTTTTAAACATCTCTTACTCCTTCTATTCTGCCAGATACAGGTTCACCTGCTGCATGACTGCATTCGCAGCCTCATCAAGGCTGATGTCCCCATTCAGGTAACGCACTCCGTTTTCACAGACAGCACCGGTAATGATCGTGTTATCCAAAACCGGAGTTGTAAGCATTTTTCCAAGCTGTTTTAATTCATTCACCTTATCAACTGACGGAACTTTTATACTGTATACCAATTCCTGACCGTTCTCGCTGTTACTGCTGCCGCCAGTAACTAACACGTTTCCAGCCTCTCCCTGATTCCAGTAGTCCTCTCCATTGTAAACAGCTTCCACTACAGGGAAACCATCTTCTCTGGAAAGCATCTGTCCTTCCTCGGAAAATAAATATTCCACGAATTTCTCAGCAGCAGCTTTCTGGGAAGCTCTGGAGCTGATTCCGATTCGGTTGACCGGAATGAAACAATTTGCCATCTGCCCATTCCAAAGTGCATAGGACAAGGAAGTATCTATCTCTGCCATAGAATTTACAAATGCAAAATCCAAAGGCGAAAAAATATCACCTAAAGCAAATTCACAGTTTCGGGAAAGCAGCACGGCAGTTTCTCCCGAAATACTGCCAGCTCTTTCATATACTGGCTGTTCACTGTCATCAAAAGCCTGTGGATAAGCAGCCTTTAATTCATCCATAGCATCCTTTCCAGCCTGATAAATCCTTTCGGACTGTTCCAGAAATTCCTTGATCTTTTTTTCATCCAGAGTTCCATTCTCTTTCATCCATGCTGCGGAATTGTTATCTGCCAGTTTTTCCAGAAGTGCCTGCGGATACATGGAATAAAGTAAGGGCAGCTTATAGATGTTTTCCGAAGTCAGTCCATATTCATCCTTGTGCTTCGTGAGCACATCAGCAAGAGAAGCCAGATCTGTCACCGCCTGCACATCCTCCTTGTTTCCCTCTATCATAGGAATTCCAAATTTCACCGGCATCTCATAGATACTTCCATCCTCTTTTGTATAAGCACTTTCTATGTTGTCCAGCAATCCTGCCTCTTTCAGAATTCCACTTAAATCCTCCAGCATTCCCTGTTCTACATAGGTTTCAGAAGAAATTCCGTCCAGAATCAGAATATCCGGTCCTTTTCCTGCCATAATCTCCGTATTTAATGTTTTTAACGCATCTGTACGTGTTACACCATCGTTTCCAGACATTCCGGTTTCCAGTGTGAGATAAATATCCGGATATTTCTTCTGAAACATAACAACTGCCTGTCGAATACCTGAATTCTCTTCCAGGGAATATATTGTGAGCTCTGTATCCGGTACGGTTGGAGTATCTGCAGAATACTTATAAGAAACCAGCCTTCCACCATTTAAGCCAGAGTTGTAATCAACTTCACCAATGTAAAATACGCCTTCCGAATCCATTGCCATGCAATTAAATGCCTTATTCGAAGAGCTTATGGAATTCAGGCTTCCATCAATTATCTGCTCAATTACATTGCCGCCAAATGCATAGCGGTATAAACCAGTCTGATCCACATAGAATATGGTATCTTTCTCATCCCCCTCCAAAAACAGTAAGGCAGTACCGGAGGAATTTCCAAATTCCAGATTTGCAGGAGTCTTTTTCAGCTGCGCAGTCAGTGCATCGCCTCCACTTGCCGGCTTACCGGAAGCCACATCGTAATAATGCACATCTCCATCTGCAATCACGATCAGATACTCTGAAGTCACGCACATATAATCTGTGGATTTTCCTTTCTCATACTCATGAACCACAACCCCGTCAACAGGATTGATTTCCCTGATTCCATTTCCTGAAATCTGTAAAAACAGGTTGCCATTTTCCCCAATATCTATACTCCAGGCCATGGTTTCATCCAAATCTTCTCCGATTTCAACCTTCTTTCCTTCACCGTCAGCGGGGCAATAATAATATTCCATACTTCCCATGCTGTTCTCATCTTCAGATTCTATATACACGCCAATCAGAATACTTCCGTCTCTCCCAAGCGCTGCTTTATAAATGGATTCCCCTTCCACACCGAAAAAACCGGCAACCTTCTTCCCTTCTTCCCAAGTCTTTCCCTTGTCAGAGGACTGGTAGAGCATCAATTCGTAGTCACTGTTTCTTGCAAGCATTTTCAGGCTTCCCTCTTTCATAACCTGCAAATCCACAATCTCCATACACCCTTCCGGCACAGACAGTTCATTCTCCAGATACCGTCCCATTGCTTTGGATTCCACAGAATCTGCCTTGTCTTTCTCTCTGTCAGTACTGCCGCAGCCCATCAGGCTTCCCGCACCCGCAATGCACAGACTTACTGCTGTAGAAACAGACAGAACTTGTTTCCATTTTTTATATTTTTGCATATTAAAATTCTCCTTCCAGTGGTATGCAATAATCCTACCAAAGGAATCTCTATGTAATCTCTAAACAAGTATATCATGTTTCCCCTTATATTTTGCAAAATTTTAATCGGCGAAACATAACATTCTCTATAGCCTGTCCTAAAAGCATTCTCACAATCTGCACGCTCCACTTTACACAAATAACTCAAAAACATACTTTGACGCATGAATTGGCTCATAAAAAAAGAACAGCTCCCAACACAAATCATCTGATCCATGCTTTCAGCTGTTCATTTTTATAACAATATTAACATTTATTGCAAATATTAACCATTACTCACTTCTAAGTGCATCAATCGGATTCAGGTTAGCTGCCTTAACAGAAGGAAGCAGACCAAAGATGATACCGATCAGCATAGAGAATACTACAGAGCCTATAATCGCCGGAACGCTGATGGCTGTAGGTGAGCCTGCCACCTTGGATACAACTTTTGAAAGTCCGATTCCAAGAACAACTCCGATAATACCACCCACACTGGTAAGTACTGCTGCCTCCGTCAGGAACTGTCCCAGAATCACCTTCTTTCTGGCACCAATTGCCTTCTTCAGACCAATCTCCTTGGTACGCTCTGTTACGGATACCAGCATGATATTCATAACACCAATACCTCCAACCAGAAGAGAAATACTTGCGATCCAGATCAGCTGGGAGTTGGTGCTCTCACTTAAATCCTGAAGATCCTTTACCCGCTGCATAACATCATCTGCTTTATACTTGAAGCCGCTGCTTCCACTGCCAGTGCTGCTGATGGATTTATTCAGGATCTTCGCTACTGCAGAACCAGTCTCACTCATGTTGTCCGTGCTGTCTACTTTGACGATCGCATTCTCAGGCTCATCAAATTTGTAAGAAATCGGCCAGCATTTATTTGGAATCATTACGGTTCCAATCACATTTTCATAATAGCTGTCAAAATCACTCGGTGTATCCATGTTTGGCAAGCTGTCAGCCGACTGGCGTACAACTCCTACAATTGTATAGGGTTCAGAACCGATCTCAATGATTTTTCCCACTGGATTAGCTCCCGGAAACATGGTATCAGCAGCATAGCTGTCCACCAGTGCCACCTTGCGGAAATTATCATAATCAGCCTGTACAAATCCCCTTCCGGAACGTACCTGATAACCGCAAGTATTCAGATAATTGGTATCAATGCCATAGACCTTACCGCCGGAAAAACTGCTGTTCTCATAGTAAACACTGCTGTTGTAGTCTGTTCTGCTGTAGAAAAATGTTGCATTCTCCACATGGTCTGTTTTTAACACTTCATCTTTCAGGCTCTGACTGAGGATCGGTGTAGAGCCGGAAGAACCGCCATCATAATAATCCACACTGTAAGCACTGTCACCCTGTGACAAAGTTACATTTACCGTGTTATTTCCAGAGCCGATCAGGTTATCCTTAATCTGCTCACTCGTTCCCTTAATCGTGGAAACAATGGCAATAATAGATGCAATACCGATAATAATACCCAGCATTGTAAGGAAAGATCTCATCTTGTGTGACCAGATTCCCTGGAATGCCAGACGTATATTTTCAAACATGAAATCCCTCCTTAACCAAGACCGCCATATGATGTGGAATCATATCCCATAAACGTATCCAGCGATCCTTCCTTTGTCTTCATACCTTCTTTGATGGATTTCGAATAAGGGAATGCAATCTTGTCATCCATGGACAAGCCGCCGCTTACCAATACATAAGCACCACCGTTTACATTCTCTTTTACCTTAACGATCTGTTTCTTCAGCACGCCATTGTCATCCTTATACACATAGCTTACGCCGTCTTCCGTACGGACAAAAGCCTTGGAAAGAACAATGCCATCCGTGCTCTGCGCCTGCTGCTCCAGCTGGATATCCACCCAGTCTCCAACACTTACCTGCACGGTATCATCTGTGATCTTGGCAGTAAAATTATAAGAAGAAACATTTGGATTGCTGTCTCCATAGTAATAATAGGAGCTGTCTCCATCAACTGCATAATCGGAAACCTGGATCACCTCAGCCTCAAAATTCATATATCCATTCTCACCATAAGAATTGCAGTTCAAAATTGTGCCTTCCTTCACCTGGTCAAGCATAAGCTCCCCTACAGTTCCCTGTACGTAATAGCCGTCTTTGCTCTTAACGATCATAAAGGAATCAGATTCTGAATTGGTACCTGTAGCTGCATCTCCCACAGTGGTTACAATACCATCCAGCTTACTGGTGATCAACTTTCTGTCAGCTTTCTTCTGAAGCTTACTGATACTGATCTCACTCTCCTGCACATCCAGTTCCAGACTGGCAATCCGGTTCTTCTGGATCTTAATGGCCTCTGAACGGGACAGGGAAGAGCTTCCGCCACCACCGCCTCCATCACCAGGAATATCCGGCTCGTCATCTCCATTATCATACTGCATAGCCCCGTCAAGGGTAAAATCCATTTCCGCAAAGCGGTCAACTGGATTGCTGAGCATATTTCCATCAATCAGATAATATCCTGTACAGGATTTCTTTCGATTCGTGTAATCAGCAATGGTATCATTATGATGGAACTCCAACAGATACCAGTATCCCCCCGGATGAAGAAGAATGGTTCCGTCAGCATTATAGCCAGCCATCTTGTTCAGAAAGGCACCGGTTACATTTACCCTGCCTTTTGCACTGGAACAAAGATACAGATAAGGATCTTCTTCGGTTCCTGTTCCCTGATAAGGTTCTGTATCATAATCCAGAGTCAGGAAAAAAGGTTCCTCGCCATCTACAAATCCATCATTTCCAACGGTAGCATGATTCTGTGAGGAACCAGAATTGCTTCCATCGAAAAATCCTCCCTGATTCGTGTCTGAAATATCACTGCTAAAACCATCACTGGAAGGTTCGTCATAAAATCCGGAAGCAGTACCCGGATCGCCGGTGCTATACTCTGAATCGTCTTCAGAATCATCTCCGGAATCAGCTTCTGTATCAGCAGAAAGATCTCCTGTGTCACCGCTTGTCATTTCATCTGCAGAACCAATATCTTCGCTTCCCACTTCCTGGGTATCTGCAGAAGTAATTTCTTCATTTCCAACTGCCTGAGCGTCTGCAAATCCATCTGTCACAGCAGCCAGAAGCATTGGCTGCAAAACAGCTGCCAGATAATGATCAGAAGCGGTTACTGCAGAAGACAGTTCATCATCTCCCGTAAGATCTGAGCTGTCATCTTCTGTAGAATCCTCTCCTGAATCAATCAGGTTGTCTGCGGAGGAAGAATCGGAATCAAGAATCGGTCCGCCATTTTGCAGGCTGGTAAGTCTTTTCTTTGCAGCAGCAAGATCCTGCTGCTGTTTCTGAAGCTTCAGCTTGGCAATGTTCAGTTCCATTTCCACAAGCGTCATGTCAAAAGAAATCAGCTTGTCTCCAGGCTTTACCTCATCCCCTTTGCTCACGTAAATTTCCTGGATGATCATGTCTTTCTCTACGGAAATCCTCTGTGTTGCATTGGCATATACTGTTCCGCTCAATGTAGTATCGGAATCATATCTCTCACCTGCCAGATCACTGACGCTTGCCACCAGCACTTCCTTCTGGCTTCCTTTCCGTACATACATCAGTCCACCGCCAATACCGGTTCCGACAAGAGCTGTGACTACCACACCTATTATAATTTTCTTCGCTTTTCCCATAGGATCACCTCTTTTCCTGAAGCTCACCATCACGGATCATAACTACCCGCTTGGCATGTGCTGCAATATCCGGATCATGAGTGATCATAAGAACAGAAACACCTTCATCATTCAGCTTCTGGAAAAGCTCCATAACCTGTCTGCCAGACTTACTATCCAGTGCACCGGTAGGCTCATCAGCCAGAAGAAGTCTTGGATTATTTACAATGGCACGGGCGATGGCAACTCGCTGCATCTGTCCACCAGAGAGCTGATTGGGTCTGAAATCCACACGGTCTGCAAGCCCCACCCTGTCAAGTGCTGCAAAAGCGCGCTCGCGTCGCTCCTTCTTCGGCACATGAGCATAGTTCAGCGGCATTTCCACATTGGAAATAGCAGACTGTCTCGGCAAAAGATGAAAGCTCTGAAATACAAATCCAATCTTGTTCAGACGGATATCTGACATCTCATTCTCAGAACATTTGCTGATGTCCTGCCCATCCAGGAAAAAAGTTCCCTTGGTTGCCTGATCCAGACAACCGATTATATTCATCAATGTAGATTTACCAGAGCCGGAAGGTCCCATGATGGCTACATATTCGCCCTCTTCCATGGAAAAGTTTACGTCCTTCAATACGGGGACAATCATTTTTCCCTGCTGGTAATCTTTATAAATCCCCTTCAGTTCAAGTATCATCCTGCGGCCTCCGTATCATCAGAACCATACTGTCCAGGCTCATCAATGCTCTCATCTGTAAAATCTTCGTAATCGTCCCCTTCTGAATCATCCTCTATAAAATCATCATCTGAGAAATCTTCTGAAAAGTCTGTATAATCACCATCAATGGCTGCATCCATGCTTTCATCAGAAACACCTGTTTCAAAGTCCGCACTGGAATAGTCTCCATCCATAGGCTCCATGGTATCTCCGTCTGAGTACTCACTGCCATCCAGATTACTTTCCATATCAACAGCCTCCAGATCCTCATCTGTCATCTCAGATACGTCCTTTGTCCGCATTCCCTCTGCCAGGCTGTCTGACGGGAACGCAATACTGTCATCTTCTGTAAGACCATCTGCGATCTCATATTCTGAAAGATCATCATCATGCTGCCCAAGAACAACAGAGCGCTTCTCCAGTCTGCCTCTAGAATCTACAGCCCATACATAAGGACTGTCCGTATCGGCATCTACAATATAATAATCCCCAAGCCAGATGCCAGTCTTCTGCTCCTCCTGACCTTCATCCATCTCTATGTATACATGCTGTCCCAGCATAAGTCCATCTGATGAATCCATGGTTACGTAAAAAGGATACGTACTGGAACTTGTGGTATCATCGCTTGATCCACCAAAATAATAGGAATTGCTGCTATTGCTGTTACTTGAATTCTGCTCGTCCACAGCCCCCATAGTTCCATGCCAGATCTGATTCTCATCAACTCTGGAACGTACAATAACTGCAGAGCCTGGAACAACCGTATTACGATTCTGCTCATTTACCTGCCCCTTAATACGGTAAGCACCTGTACTGAGAATGGTGATAAAAGAATTATCAGAAGAATCACTTCCGGAATCAGCTCCCATGCTGTCATCCAGAGTATCTCCATCATCGCTTCCCAGCTTACTGGTATCAATTTTCTGGATGACTCCGTCGATTTCGCTTCGTACTTCTGTATTGGTGGTAGCAGCCTGTAGCTTATCAATCTCTGCCTGCTTGCTCACCTGGTCATATTCGTTCTTCTTCAGATTCATCTTATTCGTTTCAATCTCAATGGTATAAGAAAGCTGACTGTTCTTATTGGCTTTTTTCTTCTCTTTCTCAAGAGTAGATATCTGCGTATTGAGGCTGAGTGCTTCATTCTTCAGCCTGTCAAGAGCCAGCTGGGCTTCCTTCAGACTGTCCTGGATGCTACTCAGGTCGTATTCAAAAAGCAGCTGTCCCTTCTTTACCTCATCTCCAACCTTCACCTTTACTTCGGTAACAGTTCGATTGTTCTCAATATTTACCTTTACCGTCTCCTGAGGTTCTACCACGCCTGCGAACCGGTTCAGCACTCCGGAATCTTCTCCAAGAAGAGTGCTGATCTTAGTCACATATGCAACTTCACCAGAAGCCGCTGCAGAATCCCCATAATTCTCTTTATAGTAATACCAGCCACCGGCACCAGCTGCTCCAGCAAGAATGATCAACCCTCCGATGACAAAACCTTTTTTCTTCATGGTTACCTCCTATACGATAACTCAATGGTTTTCAATATCTTTTGCAATTATAACAGATATATCTCCACATCTGTCATCTGCATTTACCCTGTTTATAATAACAGATTCAGCCTCAAAAGAAAAGCATTCTAAGCTAATAATGCAATTTTCACAATTTATTTACTCTTTTTTTAGAAATATCGTCTAAATTTTAGGCTTTTTTGACTTTTATGAAAAAAAATGGTATAATAAAAAAGTTTTATAAACATTTTACGTAATAATTTGAAAGGAAAGAACTCTGTATGAAGTCAGTCAGATTTCTGCTTCCTCTTCTTTTGCTTCTCTGCACTTTTTCACTGTGCGGCTGTACCAGCAAAGAGGAGAAAAAAATCGAGGACGCAGTAAAGCAGGAACTGGATCAGCTAAAGAATCTGGATTCCGTTACCACACAGAAATACATCTCCTACCAGGAGCTTTTCCCCGGTGAACCCGAAGATATCGCTATTTCTTCTGATATTGAAGAAGTCTTTTCTCTCTTTTTCCAGGATTTTGACTATAAAATTCTGGATGTTAACGTAGACAAGGACAAACAATCCGCACAGGCGAATCTCAGGCTGGTCACTCTGGATGCCCATGCGCTTGCTGAAGATTTTTCCAAGGCGCAGCTGAAGCATGAAATTTCCCAGTCCGCTTCCTCTGAAGAAGCCACGGAACAGACCATTTCCCTTGAAGAGCGCTACACGCTTCTGGATGAACTGCTTAAGAGTAATGACTACCAGACTGTGGAGCGTAACTGCACCATCTCCTTAGACGCCTCAGATAAAGACGGCGAAACCAGTTGGGAGATCCGGCGCACCAATACACTGGAAAACGACCTTGTCGGCGGTCTTATGAACGATCTCACAGACCCGGATATTTTATCACCGGAAGACACAATCTTAGTTTATCTGAATACCCTGAAAAATATGACTGCAGAGGAACTGGGCAATTATTTAAATGCAGATTCCATTATCAGCACAGAAGACCCTGCAAAGATCAGCCTGGCAGAAGCACTGGTAAAACAGGTTTACTCCACCTTTGATTATTCTATTGGGGAAACCACTGTTTCCGGCTATACAGCCACAGTTACAGCCAATATTACCACCTTTGACAGCGATGCTATTCTGGAAAATTATCAGAAGGAGCTGGATACCTATCTTGCCTCTGTGGATGCTGTTATCGACGGTGCCCAAAAACGATATGAAAAGTCCTACAGTCTGCTTCTTGAATATATTGAAGAAAATACAGCTACTAAAACAGTGGAAACAACTTTCACACTGATCAACGATGGCGCTTCCTGGAAACTGGAAGACGCAGGAACGGTGTTTGGACAGGCATTATTTGGAACTTTAAGTTCCAGCCCGGTAGAAGACGAATAGGAAACCAATGGATAATATAGTTAAAATTTACGCCTCTGCAAATTTGTGCAGGGGCGTTTTTATTTGTGCTGACAGCAGATCCAAAGTCCATACCTGACAGACCCTGACAACATTCTTCCAAAAGAAAAATCCCACCCATTTTTGCAGGCAGGATTTTTCAGTCAGCTTATTCCAAATTATAAGCTAGGTTATCTCTTGTTGTATTTCTTTTCTTATTCCTCAGTCTCTGGAGCAGCTTCTTTCTCAACTTCAAGTCCCAGCTCGTCCAGCTGTGCTTCGCTTACGCGCTGCGGTGCCTGAGTCATCAGACAGGATGCATCTTTTACCTTCGGGAATGCAATTACGTCACGAATGCTGTCAACCTTGGCAATGAGCATAACCAGACGGTCAAGACCATAAGCCAGTCCGGCGTGAGGCGGAACTCCGTATTTGAATGCATCCAGAAGGAATCCGAACTGTTCATGGGCAGCTTCCGGAGTAAATCCAAGCTCTTTAAACATTCTCTCCTGAATGTCATCCTGATGGATACGAACACTGCCGCCGCCGATCTCGTTACCATTCAGTACAATATCGTAAGCCTTTGCACGAACAGCGCCCGGATCTGTGTCGAGAAGCGGGATATCCTCATCCATCGGCATTGTAAATGGATGGTGCATAGCTGTGAAACGGTTTTCTTCCTCGCTCCACTCAAGAAGCGGGAACTCCGTTACCCATACGAAGCGGTATTCGTTCTTGTCAAGAAGATCCATCTGTTTTGCAAGCTCCAGACGAAGTGCGCCAAGAACATCATAAACCAGTTTCTTCTTATCCGCTGCAAACAGAAGCAGGTCACCTGCTTTACCGTCCATAGCAGCTACAAGAGCATCCATCTCCTCATCTGTCATAAACTTGGCAAAGGAAGACTTTCTGGTGCCATCTTCTGCGATTGCAATATATGCAAGACCTTTTGCACCATATCCCTTGGCAAACTCTACTAACTTGTCAATTTTCTTACGAGGCATGCTGCCCTGGCCTTCTGCGTTGATACCACGAACGCTTCCACCAGCTTCAAGAGCACCTGTAAATACAGAGAATCCACAGTTCTTCACAATATCGCTTACATCATGAAGCTCCATGCCAAATCTCATATCCGGTTTATCAGAACCGAAACGATCCATTGCTTCCTGCCATGTGATTCTCTCGATTGGAAGCTTCACATCGATACCAAGAACCTCTTTAAACAGGTAGGAAAGATATCTCTCATTTACATCGATTACATCATCAACATCTACGAAAGAAAGCTCCATATCAATCTGTGTGAACTCCGGCTGACGGTCAGCACGAAGATCCTCATCACGGAAGCATCTGGCAATCTGGATGTATCTGTCATATCCGGAACACATCAGAAGCTGTTTGTACAGCTGCGGTGACTGCGGCAGACCATAGAAGCAGCCAGGATGTACACGAGATGGTACCAGATAATCTCTTGCGCCTTCAGGAGTACTCTTTCCAAGCATAGGAGTCTCAATCTCCAGGAATCCTTCGTTTGTGAAAAAGGATCTTGTCAGCTGCATTACACGGCTCTTCAGGATCAGGTTTCTCTGGAGATCCGGACGTCTTAAGTCAAGGTAACGGTATTTCAGACGTACATCCTCTTTTGTTTTGCTGTTCTCCTCAACCGGGAATGGCGGAACTTCTGCCTCAGAAAGAACGCGGAGAGATTTTGCTCTCACTTCGATCTCACCTGTTGCAAGATTCTCATTTACTGCACCACCACGTTTCTCAACGGTTCCGGTAACTGCGATCACAAACTCGCTTCTCAGCTTGCCGGCTTTGGCAAAGCCTTCTTCATCAATGGAACCATTTTCAAAGATCAGCTGCATAATACCACTGCGGTCACGTAAATCTACGAAAATGATTCCTCCCTTATCTCTTGCTTTCTGAACCCATCCCATAAGTGTTACTTCGCTGCCTACCATCTGTGTGGTCACTTCTGCACATCGACAGGTTCTGTGCAGTCCCTGCATACTCTCAGCCATTTTAAGGCGCCTCCTTATTCTATGGGGTTTCCCCCAGCTTTCTCTGATTATGAACCATTCAGCTGCATTGCTTTGAATGCTCCATAAAATATCATTGACGGCTGTTTTTCAAAAACAACACGTTAAATCTCTTTATCAGCGTTTAAAGAATTCCACAAATTCCGTATAGCCTTCAGCTGTCATCTGATCTTTCTGGAATTTCTTATTCTTCTTCATAATAGAGATATTAACCTGAACTCCGGTCTTTCTCTCTTCTTCTGCCTGACGGAAAATCTCAATCAGCTTGTCTGACGGCATATTTTTCTCAATAAGATATGCCTTCTTAGTCTTTGCTGTAGGAATCTGATATCCTCTTTCAAGAAGGAGCATAACAATACGCTCAAATCCAATAGAGAATCCGCATGCACTTGTATTGTTTCCTGTAAATTTACCAATCATCTCATCATAACGTCCGCCGCCGCCAACACTGCCGCCAAACTCATCCATGGAAATTTCGAAGATCGGACCGGTGTAATAAGACATGCCGCGAACCAGTGTAGGATCAAATGCCATCTTAAAGTCAGCAGTCTTCACAGCTTCCACAGTGGAAATAATCGTCTCGAGATCTGCTGCAATCTGTTCGTCAAGAACATCTGCCAGCTTCTCCTTGCAATATCTTACGCCCTGGATATCTGAGCTGATTTCTTTAAACATCGCAAGATAAGTATCAATGCTTTCTTTTGCAAAGCCTTCCTCTTCCAGTTCTTTCGCTACGCCCTCAAGACCAATCTTATCCATCTTGTCAAGAATGATAAATACAGTATCAAAACTTTCCTTCGGAAATCCGCTATACTCAGCCATAGCCTTCAGAATACGGCGGTCATTGATACGGATAGTGAAATTATGGAAGTCAAGCTTGCCAAGAAGTGTAGTAGTCGCAAGTACCAGCTCGATTTCTGCCATATAAGTAGGCTCACCTAAAATGTCAATGTCACACTGCATAAACTGACGGAAACGTCCTCTCTGCGGACGATCAGCTCTCCATACGTATCCCATCTGAAGTGCCTTAAATGGTCCAGGCAGTTCATTAGAGTTATTTGAATAATATCTGGAAAGAGGTACTGTCAGATCATAGCGAAGACCTGAATCCACAAGATCAGCTTCTTCTTTTGCCTGGTCAAGTTTCAGCTTCTCACCTCTTTTTAAGATTTTGAAAATCAGCTTCTCGTTATCACCGCCCTGTTTGCTGCACAGGTTCTCAATGTGCTCCACTCCCGGAGTCTCAATTGAAGTAAATCCAAAGGAACCATATGTCTCACGGATCAGTCCTGTAACGTAGTTACGGACTTCCATCTCCTTTGGTAAAATATCTTTCATGCCGGTAACCGGCTTCTTCTTTAATGCCATGTGTCCTCCTTATTTACCAGCCTGGCTGGCGTGTACTACTCTTTGAAATGCAAGAAATACTTCCAGATCAAAGTTTTTTATTTCATCTATCATCAATTCCATCACAGTATGCTTATCAAAAGCCTTGCGGTAAGACCGCTCCTGACTCAATGCACAGAATACATCGCATACACGAAGAATCCGGGCACCAATGGGAATCTCCTTCCCTGCCAGATTGGACGGATAACCGCTTCCATCGTAATTTTCATGATGATAAAGAATACTCTCAAGAACAAAATCCGAATAGCCCTGGTCTTTCAGTTCCTCATAGCCAAGTGTAGAATGCATGCGGACATATTTCAATTCCTCAATTACCATGGGATTACTTTCCTGCCCGTTGATATAGCTTCTCAGTTTCAGCTTTCCTATGTCGTGAAGCATTCCTGCAATTGCAAGATCGTAACACTGCTCATGAGGAAGTCCAAGCTCCTTACTTAACGCGTACGCCAGATTACTCACTGCGATTCCATGCCTTAACTCTGCTGATAAATCAAATTCCAGAACTCTGTCGGATGTTTCTGACTGTTCACTGGAAAGCTTTTCCAAGAATTTTCCCTCCCTCCTACAACCAGGTTCCAATTCCTGTTCGCTTTCTTTCAATCATCTCATCAATACGGGCAATATAGCTTGTGACATCTTTCACATTCTCCACCCGCTCAATACGTTTGCCATGGTCAAAGACCAGTTTGGAAGAACCGCCTGCTCCAAGAGCAATGATCGGTTGTTTTTCTTCCATAATCAGTATATTGTAAATCCCGGCTTTGTCAACCTTTGCATAGCCTACATTTTCAAAATTTCCCTTCATATTCTTCTGACGGTACAGATAGTAAGGTCCCATTTCCATGGAATATGCAGTCTGCTGTGTCAGATCCATGATCTCCTGGTTATTTTCAAATGTCATCTCCTGATATTTGTCCTTAAACATATTCAGGCGTGCTGCACGCTTCACAGCCAGAGAATGTACGGTAAGGCTGTCCGGGGAAAGCTCTTTTACTTTCTCCAATGTGTATTTCACCTTGGAAATATCCTCTCCAGGCAGTCCTACAATGAGATCCATGTTAATATTGTTATAATTCAGCTCTCTGGCAAGATGGAAAGCTTCTATGGTCTGTGCCACAGTATGACGTCTTCCAATGATTTCCAGAGTATCCTGATTCATGGTCTGGGGATTAACAGAAATTCTGGTCACAGGAAATTCTTTAATTGTCTCAAGCTTCTCCCTTGTAATACTGTCTGGTCTGCCAGCTTCAATGGTAAATTCTACAAGTCCATCAAAACCAAAGGACTCTCCCAGCTGTTCAAGAAGCCTTTTCAGCTGATACGGCTCTAACGTGGTAGGTGTGCCTCCGCCGATATAAATCGTATCCAGCTTGTAGTTCTTCATCATCCTGGCCGTTTCGCGAATTTCCAGACATAAAGCATCCAGATATTCATCTACTCTTTTTGCCCAGAGCTTCAAAGGGTAGGAGCTGAAGGAACAATACAGACAGATACTTGGACAAAAGGGAATACCTACATATAAGCTGTAACCATGCTCATAATCAATATCCTGAAGAAGTGCCCGCTCCCTGTTTGCTATGGTGATGGCAAGAGCAGTTTTCTTTGCGCTTACCAGGTAACGCTCCCGCATTTCCTGTGCAATCTCGGTATTTTTCATACCACTCTCGATCATCCCCATGGCAAGCTTGGCCGGACGAATTCCCGTAAGATTCCCCCATGGAAGGGTTCTGCCGGTAAGCTTCACCAGAACATTGTACAGTGCATATTTCAGACTGTCCTTGTTGGCTTTACGAAGCTCATGGGCATCCCTGAGTTTCTCATGAGTTTCCTGACTGGAATCCCCGTCTGCCCCCCGGATCACCTCTGCGCTGGCAACACCTTTTTGATCCTTCGTCTCATATTTTATAACAAAATTGTCATTTTCTTTTTTCACAGTAAAGAAGATATCGTACTCCTCTTCGTCTTTTTCGTAGAGGCTGTGGATATCTCCTTCCGGATAAAATGCTTTTATTAATTCATATATATCATGCTCGAAATCCCTGTCAAGCAGCAGGATTCCTATTTTACACAAATGGATTGTACCTCTTTTCGTAACCGATAGTTGTAGATGTATCATGCCCCGGATAAACATTTGTTTCATCTGGAAGGGCATTTAACAGCTTATGAAGGCTCTCCCGGATTTCACGGGAACTGCCGCCTGGAAAATCCGTTCTTCCAACAGAACCGCAGAATAATGTATCCCCGCTGAACAGAACCCTTTCGTCTTTCAGATAGTAGCAACAGCTTCCTTTCGTGTGTCCTGGAGTGTGGAGCATCTGAATAGAAAATCCAGCAGCTTCAAATACTTGCAGGTCCTCCAGAAAAACATCAGGACGCACAGAACATGGTTTATGCATCCGGTCAGTCATATTCACAGAAGGCTCCCGAAGCATTTCTTCTTCCTGGCGGCAGGCATAAACCGGAATCTGATACTCAGCTTTCACAGCCTGTACTGCCATAATGTGGTCAAAATGTCCATGAGTCAGAAGGATTCCTACCGGCTTTGCCCCCATATCTTCCACCTTCTGAAAGATTCTCTTCGGTGAATCTGCCGGATCAACGATCAGTGTTTCACCAGTTTCTTTATTTTTTAAAAAGTAGCAATTGGTATATACAGGGCCAAGAACCATCTGCTGTAATTCAAGTTTTCCCATAGATTATCCTTTCATGGCAGCTGATATGCCATTTATGTTATTATTCCGTTATTGTCCGTGTCCTGACCGGTAACATACCATCCAATGCTCAACGTACTGTATATCTCCAGCCAGTTCACATTTCCATTGTTTCTCAGCCTGTAGTTCTTTCTACATCCAAAACACTTTCCAGCTGACGTATCTTCTCGATAAGGGAATTCAGTTCATCCTTACAGCTGACGTTAAAGCTTACAGAAATAGTGGCCTTCTCCTGCTTGTTTGTTCGGCAGTTAATATTTCGGATGTCAATCTTACGCTCTGTAAAGATCTTGGAAATATCAACCAGAAGACCGGTACGATTATTAGCATATACATTGATCTCAGCCATGTAATGCTCATCCGGCTTGATCTCCGGATCCTGCCACTCTGCTTCCAGAAGACGTCTTCTGTCCATTTCAGACATATTCATCACATTTACACAGTCAGTTCGATGAATGGTAACACCACGGCCTCTTGTAACATATCCAACAATCTCATCACCGGGAATCGGATTACAGCATTTGGAGAAGCGTACTGCAACGTCATGAATGCCCCGTACTACAATGCCGCTCTTGCTCTTGATATGATGCTTCTTATCCTGATTCTCTGCGGCTGCTGCCTCCAGAACTTCTTCATCTGTGAGATTCTTTTTATTCTCTTTATCATAAGCTTCTACAAGCTTATTAAATACCTGTCCCTCTTTCAGTCCGCCATGTCCGATGGCGGCAAGTACAGAATCCCAGTCACGGAAACCATATTTACGAAGGACTGCGTCCAGATACTGAGTCTTGGTGTAATTAGCGAATTTAAAGCCCTTGCTCTTGGCATATTGGGCAAGCATTTCCTTACCCTTCAGAATATTATCTTCCTTCAGTTCTTTCTTGAACCACTGATTGATTTTATTTCTGGCCTGTGTGCTCTTGACCACCTTCAGCCAGTCACGGCTTGGTCCCTGAGAATTCTGGGAAGTAATGATTTCAATACGGTCACCATTCTGGATCCGGTATTCAATGGGCACCAGTTTGCCATTTACCCTGGCACCTACCATTTTGTTTCCTACAGCACTGTGCACGCTGTATGCAAAATCAATGGGGGTGGAGCCGTTAGGAAGGGTTTTCACATCTCCCTGTGGAGTAAAGCAGTATACACTGTCTGCAAACAGATCCAGATCATTTTTCAGAAGACTCATGAACTCTTTATTATCGGACATGTCTCTCTGCCATTCCAGGATCTGGCGCAGCCAGTTCAGCTTCTCCTCCTCACGATTGCCTGAGGAAGCCTTACCGTCAGAAGCCTCTTTATACTTCCAATGTGCAGCAATACCGTACTCGGCAGTCTTATGCATCTCAAAGGTTCTAATCTGAATTTCAAAAGGCTGTCCATTCGGTCCGATCAGCGTGGTATGCAAAGACTGGTACATATTTGGTTTGGGCATTGCAATATAGTCCTTGAAACGTCCTGGAATTGGCTTATACATCTCATGGATCACACCAAGTGCCGCATAACAGTCCTTCACTGTATCTACCAGGATACGCACTGCAAACAGATCATAAATCTGGTCAATCGTCTTGTTCTGATTTACCATCTTTTTATAGATACTGAAAAAGTGTTTTACACGACCGTCAACCTGTGCTTTAATTCCAGCTTCTACCATATGCTGATGCACAGTTTTGACAATATTCCCTACAAATTCCTCGCGGACGCTTTTACGAAGTGCTACTTTCTCAACCAGATCATAATAAACATCCGGCTTCAGATATTTCAGCGAAAGGTCATCCAGCTCTACTTTAATCTTGGAAATACCAAGACGCTGTGCAATAGGCGCATAGATGTCCATCGTCTCTCTTGCCTTCTCCTTCTGTTTCTCCGGAGTCATGTACTGAAGAGTACGCATATTATGAAGACGGTCTGCAAGCTTGATCAGAATAACACGGATATCCTTTGCCATGGCAAGGAACATCTTGCGAAGACTCTCTGCCTGCAGCTCTACTTTATCCTTGGAATAGGATAGCTGACCGATCTTAGTTACCCCATCTACCAGAAGCGCAACCTCAGGTCCAAATTCTCTGGTGATCTCATCGCAGGTCATCCAGGTATCTTCAACAGCATCGTGAAGAAGGCCTGCTACAATGGTTTCCTTATCCAGTTCCAGATCCGCCAGAATAATGGCAACACATAAAGGATGAATAATGTAGGGTTCCCCGGACTTTCTCTTCTGATCCTTGTGGGCTTCCCTTGCAGTCTCGTATGCCTTCTGGATCATGGTTATGTCCGTAGAAGGATGATATTTCTTTATGCTGGCAATCAGCTCATTATATAATACTTCAGGGCTTGTAAAGTCGTGCATGGATTTTACAGCTGCATCTGCTTTCTTCACAGACTCCAGCTTCTCCATATCCTCTTTTGATACTTCAGGCTCCTTGCCCTGCTCGTTAACAATATCAGCCATATTTCACACCTGCCTGTTTAAATACTATCTGCGTCAGCATCCGCCCACCTGTTTCCCCGGGGGAATCTGGCGAAACAGACACATCCTTTATTTACCTTCATAACGGATTACAGAAGCAACGTCATATTTCTCCAGTTTCTTACGTCCCTCAAGACCTGCAAGTTCCATCAGAAATACGATCTTCACTACCTCTCCTCCAAGCTGCTCTACCAGTTTCGCTGCTGCTTCAACTGTACCGCCTGTTGCGATCAGATCATCAATGATAACTACCTTCTGTCCTGGCTTGATGGCATCCTTGTGAATCTCAATCTCAGCTTTGCCATATTCCAGATCGTAGCTTGCAGAAACGGTCTCACATGGGAGTTTCCCTTTCTTACGTACTGGTACAAAAGACTTATGAAGATTATACGCAATTGGCATTCCGAAAATAAATCCACGGGATTCTGTTCCCACTATTACATCCACATCCACATCCTTCAGACAATCCTGCATGGAATCAATTGCAAGCTTCAGTCCGTCTGCGTCCTGAAGGATACTGGTAACATCTCTGAAAATAATGCCTGGTTCTGGAAAATCAGGTATACTTCTTACATATTCTTCTATTTTTTTCATAATAGCCTCCTCAGATTAATGGATGTTGTGGGGAAAGCATCAGCCACCCCAGAGCGTGTTTAAAAAAAGCCTTTTTTCAAACACATTCTAGCATCATAAATATCTTTTAGTATAACACTTTTTAAATCGGGAATCAACGCAAAACCGACAGGCTCACTGGAAATACTGCATTTTTCGTGGTTTTACATGATTATCCCCTTTTTAGCAGTAATTTTGTATGACAATTTGCAAAGAGTCTCTTCCCATATAGGAGTTGATCTTCGGATAATAGGTTACAGAAATAGTTCCATGAGACCTTGCAAACTCTGCAAACTCCTTTGCCTCGCCCCAGTAAACCCCATCCATCACCGTGCCGGATTCGTCCATCAGCTGCAATTTCACTGTATTCTGAGTCTTTCCATATATTCCGGTTTTTAAAACGCGGAGATTTTTCTGGGCAAAAACAGGCTTCGCATTTCCTTTTCCAAAGGGTTCCAGAACAGAGAGCTGACGGATCAGATTCTCGTTTATGTAAGAAATGGGCATTGGTACATCGATCACGATTTTGGGGATCATATCTTCTTCTGTCAAGGTACAGTTTTCATTGAGCTGACGGCGAAATGCTTCCACGTTTGCTTCTTCTATAGAAAGACCTGCTGCCATAGGATGGCCGCCATACTGGAGCAACAGACTGTCACATTTTACAAGTTCCTCATACATGGAATAATTTTCTGTAGATCTGCCGCTGCCTTTCACCGATTTTTCCCCTCTTGTAAGAACAAATGCAGGCTTGTGATATTTTTCACGGATTCTTCCTGCTATGATTCCTGCAAGACTCTCATGACAATCCGGCAAAAATACAACCATTACTCTGTCATTTTTCAGATCACTGCCATTAATCAGCTTGTAAGCAGCTTCTGTGCCCTGTTCCGTCAGTGCCTTACGGCTGTCATTCAATGCTTTCAGATCGTTTGCAAGCTTTGCAGCCTCTTCTTCATCTTCACACTGCAAAAGGGACAGGGAGCGCATGGCTGTATCCAGTCTTCCGCTGGCATTAATGCACGGACCAAGGCGGAAACCAATATCATAGGAACTGATTTTCTGATTTTCCAGACCAATTGCTCTTATCAAAGCTTTCAGTCCCTTATTTTTTGTATGAGGCAGACGTAAAAGTCCCTCTTTTACAAGAATACGGTTTTCTCCCTGAAGGTCCATAATATCTCCAACTGTAGCGATAGCCGCAGGTTCCAGATAATCTTCTTTCTCCCTCTCCGGGATTCCATATTTCTCATACAATGCAAAAACCAGTTTCATTGCAACCACTGCGCCACAGATATTTTTATTTGGATACGTACAGTCAGACTGTTTTGGATTGATAATTGCATCTGCCAGAGGAAGCTTGTATTTTCGCCCTTCTTCTGTATCTTCAAAAGGGACCTCGTGGTGATCCGTCACTACCACTGTCATGCCCATTTTTTTTGCAAATGCAATCTGATCTGCAGCCGAAATTCCATTGTCACAGGTCACGATCGTATCTACTCCATCCTCTTTTGCTTTCTCTATAAGATGATTATGAATTCCATATCCATCTGCAATGCGGTCCGGAATATAGGTATCTACATTCGCCCCCAGGCGTTTAAATCCTTTTAACAGAATATAAGTTGCAGTTACACCGTCAATATCATAATCTCCTATAATTCTCATCCTGGTTCCCAGATCTATTTTTTGCGAAATAATTTCCACAGCTTTGTCAATATCCTTCAGACTTTTCCAGGATGGAATGTCATCCAGGGTTCCGTTCAGATACTGATTAATTTCTGCATCTTCTGTAATATCCCTGTTCCGAATAATCCTGGCGATCACCGGATCTATTCCATACTTCCGGCCAATCTCCTGAAAATCAGCTCTTTTCGCCGCTAATACCCATTTTTCCATGCTTTGTCTCCTGTTGTAAATTGTATTGCTATTTAGTGTGTTGAAAAGTTCTTTAGGAGGGACGCATTTGGACAATGTGTATTACTCACTCGCCGGCGCAACGCTCCAGCGAACTAATCGCTAACTGCGACTAATGCGTTCGGGAGAGCCCTCACGCATAAGTCTCCGTAAGCGCTGGATTTCGCTTACGCTAAGAGCGCGCCTGAAATGGCTCGCTGGAGTAATACACATTGCCCAAATGCTGTGTGTCGGCTGGAACTGATGTTATTTAGGAACTTTTAACGAGGAGGGAGGGGGAGTGATTGGTTTCCCGATACTTTCTTGTCAATGACAGATTAGATAAAACCAATGAAGCTGCGAAGTATCAACCATCTAAATGGGGTATCGAAGACACATAAAATAATATGTCAAGTTCTTTGTTTGCAAAACAGCCCTAAGAATGTGCAAATACTTCATAGAAATTATAAAAGCCGCTAATTTCCGGCAAGATTCCCATAAACTTTCGTTTCCGATACAGTATAGGGAAACCAATCACTCACCCACCCCACCTGTTGAAAGTTCCTATGTACAAATAAGTCCCAGCCAATACACAGCATTCGGGCAATGGTTATTGCTCCAGCGAGCCATTTCAGGCGCGGTTTTAGCGTAGGCGAAATCCACTGCTTACGGAGACTTAATCGTGAAGGCTCTCCTGAACGATTTAGTCGCAGTTAGCAGTTAGTTCGCTGGAGCGTTGCGCCGGCGAGTGAGCAATAACCATTGTCCGAATGCGTCCGCTTTTAACAACTTTCAACACATTAAATAGCAATTATATTGTCTGGCTTGGCGCGGTGCCAAATTGTTTTTTATAGGCCCGGGAGAAGGTGGTATAGTCGGAGAAGCCGCTTAACTGGGCGGCCTTCAGGATGGGGGTGCCTTCGGAAATTTTTGTGCGGGCGAGAAGAAGGCGCTTGCTAATGATGTAGTTGTGGATGGTGTAACCGGTTTCCTCCTTGAATTTCCGCATCATGTGATACTTGCTTAGGTAGTATTTCCGCGCAAGGGTTTCAATGGAAAGATCTTCAGGAAGGTTGTGGTTAATATAACGGAGAAGCTCTTCTATCTGGGAATCACTGCTGTAGGAGCGAGCGTCGTAAATGTACTGCTTTTCCAGAAAAATGCGGTTTACATAAACCATGAACTGGGTAAAAAGAGCTGAGCCAAGAAGCTCGCTTCCAAATTTTTCGTCTTTCAGGGCAGCTTCCAGTTCGTAGAGAAGCTGCTTTAATTTTTCCTGAGTGTCAGAGTCCAGACGGATTAGATTGTAACTCCGGTCAATCGCCTTCTGAAAACAGCGGAGCAGTTCTGTGGATTTGATGTCGTCGCGGATCCATAGTACAAAACGTTCGTATGGAACCGAAAAATCAATTTCCGGTTTGTGGATGGCGTGACGGTTCACGAGGAGAATGTCCCAGGGCTTCAGGTAGTAGGACTTTCCCTCAATGTGGTAGGCAGCCTTTCCGGAAAGAAAGATGATCACCTTGTGAAAATCATGATAATGGTAGGAAAATTCCCGCTTGGTTTGGTCCTTGATGTGAAAAAGCCGGAAATCCTGCTCCAGATAGCCGGTTTTTTCAGTTGGCTCATTGAAAGAATTCATATGTTATGGCTCCTGTTTTAACTATAGTGTGTATGGAACCGCAAACTTTGTTTGCAGCTACGTTTGCGTAGCGTCATAATTCAATTCTGCGCTTAAAATATGACTTTATTATAAATGAAATACCGCATTTTTTGCAATATATTTCGCAAGTTATTCTATGTACATGGGAAAAATAAACGCTATACTGGATATAAGATGTGATTTGAGAAAAAAGATCACGGGCGTTTCGTCAGAAAGGAATTGAAAACAATGAGAGACAGCATTATCATGACAAAATATCAGGGCTTTGGAAATGATTATCTGGTACTGGATGCGAAGAAAAACCAGCTTCAGCTGCAAGGCAAAAAAATTGCACTTCTTTGCCAGCGGGGATTCGGACTTGGAGCGGATGGTGTGCTTTACGGACCAGTTGACATTAACGGAAAAATGGGAATGCGTATTTTTAATTCCGATGGAAGTGAAGCTGCAATCAGTGGAAACGGTGTCTGTATTTTTGCAAAATATCTTATGGACAATGAGTATGTTACAGAGAAAAAATTTGCCATTGAGACCTTATCCGGAACAATCGAAGTAGAGTGTCTGAATGCCAGAGCGACAGAGTTCCGCGTAAACATGGGCAAAGCCTCTTTCCTTTCCAGAGAGATTCCGGTAACTGGCGAGGTGCGTGAGGTGATCGATGAGCCATTTACATTTAACAAGAAAGAATACAAAGCAACTTGTCTCACAGTAGGAAATCCACACTGCATTATTTTCATGGATCAGGTATCACCGGAAAAAGTAAGGGAACTGGGACCATATGTGGAAAATGCAGATGAGTTCCCGGAAAGAGTGAACCTGCAGATCTGCCGCAAGATTGACAAAGGAAATCTGGATATCGAGATCTGGGAGCGTGGCTCCGGTTACACAAAAGCTTCCGGTACAGGAAGCTGTGCGGCAGCCATTGCAGCCTACCGGAAAGGTCTGATGGAAAACAGAATCAATGTAAACCAGCCAGGTGGTATGATCCAGATCGACATTAAAGAAGACGGAACTATTTTTATGACAGGAACTGTTGGATATATTGCGGAGATGAGCGTGGCTGAAAGCTTTTTCTCATAGAAAGAAAATATGGTGTATGGCGCATCCAAACGGCCGTGTCTGTGTAGCAAAACGGCTGTTCTAAAACGTATTTGTGACCGCCAGAGGGCGCAAAATGCAGATATGGCAGAAAAGATAAATAAAAATGAAATTTAAAGGCTGCCAAAGGGAAATGATACACAGTATAATTTTTGTGCATCGCGTAGGAAGGCGGTGCAGCAGATGAAAAATCAGACAAGTCAATATGGCAGTTACTTAATTTTCGATGTACGAGAATCCAGGTATAGAAGTAAGAAGACTTCCGTGCCTGGATTTTTTTGCTGCAAATGAGTGTGCTGTCTGTAAGCGATGTCATTATATCTGAAGAGAGGAAAGTAATTAAAATATGGAGATAGAATCAGCTTGTCGGTATACGGAAGCCCACTCTTGTTGATAAAAAAAGTGCAATGTCTAAACTAAAAAAAGATAGACATTTCTAACGCGATTCTGTAAAATAAACAAAGGTTAGAAAATACTAATAATAGTTAAATGAGGAGGAAGAGGATGGCTGACAAAAAGTTATTAAGAAAAATTGCTCCGATCATTATGAGTGCAGCTGTAGCGATGACCAGTTCACCGGTTGGAGTAATGGCAGAAGATTTTACTTCTGGTGAAGTGTCTGTTGAGGTTTCTGATGAGACTATATATGATTCTGATGAGATTTCAGACGACTATGACGAATCATCAGAGGCTGACGATTCAGCAGATTTTGGTACAGACACAGAGGATGGTTTTGAATCTGGAGAAGCCGCAGAAGAGGAGTCTGGATTTGAGGACGGCGAAACCGGAGACACAGAAGATGCTTTTTTAGCAAACACTGAGGGCGAAACCAACAATGAAGCGGGAGCTGTGAAAACAGTGGAGGATGGTCAGATCGTACTGATGAACATTCCCTATGAAGCTTTTTACAGATCTGAGTTGAAAAACAATGATGTAAAAGTAGATGCATTTACATCCGCGACGAAAGCAAAAACAAAGATGGGCGGTGTGATGAATGGAAATGCTGCTTATCATACAAGCGCGGAAGGAAATGAACTTGCAGGTGTTACTTTTCCGGTAAAAGTGAATAAAGCTTCTGATTTGGAAAATTTTAAACAGATTACAGACAGCACTACTATAGAGATTACTACGAACATGAAAGGCCAGGTAAGTACTAATACATATACTGGTGCAGCGGCTCTTATTGAACAGCCAAGCTATACTTATTATGTTCCGGCAGAAACTCCTGCATATTACAAGGAAATGAGCGTAGATGAGAACGAAAATATTTCTTTTGGCGCTGTTCAGGGAATGTCCGAACAGAATGTTAGTGTGAATGCTGAATTAAAGCTTAATTCCAAATATGGAGATTATCAGCTTGAGCTGGATGAGACAGCAGTAAAGGCAGTAGTAAATGCATCTAATGGTGATAAGATTTATGGTGTAATCATCAATACAACAGACGGAACCACTTATGCACTCCGTCATCTTGAGAATATCTGGAAAGGAAAAGAACTTGCATGGAGCACCGGCTTTACAACAGAATCTCACGGTTGCCCAATAAGCTCTGACCACTACAAATCCATGATGGGAAAAACTATTTCCAGCGTAACGTACTATACGGATAAGGGGGAAATTAATTTTGATATTCCAGATACTTATGTTCCGGTAAAAACAGGTGTCAGTGCAACCGTTGACAACATCAAGGTAACAGATGCAGAGGCTAAAGTTGAATTATCTGAAGCACTTCCATCTGATTATTCAAAGAAATATGCAGTTGATGATGTGGAAGCAGCGACAACAGAGACAGGAGTAAAGGTTACAAATCTTACACCTGGAACACATACTCTGACAATTTCCGATGCAAATGGAAAATATGCTCCTGTCAGCGCTACTTTTACAGCAACAACAGATACTGTAATGGCTTCCTATGATGAGTATGAAGGAAAACTGGTTGCTGCGGCAGATATTACCGCTGAGCAGTTTGTTGCATTTACCAAAACAGTTTCAAAAGTAAAAATTGGTGACCAAGAGTATGCTGCAAGCGGAAAAGGTGCTGTGAAGATTGTTCAGGAGGATGGAACTCTTGATTATTCTAAAACAGCTGTAAACGATGGAGATACAGTAGTTGTAAGTGCTGCCGGATACCCAGATGTAACATTTGTTTACAACGAAAACGTATATGTATACGCAGGTCTTACATGGGTTGAGTACTGGGCTTCCGAGGATGTATACAATGCAGGCTCCACCGCTTCTTCTGAAGAAAAAGACAGAAGAGGTGAGTCAGACCTTGGAGCATTTGATGCTGTAACAAGAGCAACTGCAAACCATGGCCTTCACAGAGGAAGCTTCCAGGCAATCGCGGTTCTTAATGGAAAAACAGTTTCCCACTGGAGCGCAGACGGAAAAACAGTTTATTATGCCGATGGAACATCAGAAGTATTTAACCGGAACAATGTAACCGGATATACCGTAACTGGACTGAAATATGTACCGGTTGAGATTAAGAGAGCTGACCTTGCTGCTTTTGCAGAAAGCCATGCAATTGTAAAAAATGGCGGACAGCTGATCGGCGGTTATGGCGAGAAAGAACTGAAATCCTATGAAGCTGTTGCAAATGTAACTGCAAATACAAATGGTTTGAAAAAAGTTACAAAAGCTGAAGACGAAAGCTTTGTAATCGGAGCAAGACAGAACGGAACTGAGTCTGGCATCAAAGATGCAGAGCTGAAAGTGGCAGACGGAATTACAGCAACTGTAAAACCTGGAAATGGTTCTTATGGTGAGTTCCTGAGAGTTGACCTGACTGGAAACTATGGCGATCTTGGTGCACATATGCAGTCTGTTGAGTGGGCATATTATGGAAATGATTCCACTTATACAAACAGACTTGCAAACTATGGAACAAAATTTGCAGCTGATAACTGGATGCATAAAATGATGGGTATCCAGCTTGGCCTTACAGAATCCGGAAGATGCAAGCTTCCGGAAGGAACTGACGGAACTGGTTACTGGATCCTTACTGTTCATGCCCTTGGATACCAGGATTACGTTGTAAAATTCCAGGCAAAAGCTGAGAATATTGCAAAACCTGCAGGTGATGCAGATTCCACACCACTGGAAAACATTATCGCAGAAGCAAAAGCCCTGAATGAGGCTGATTATACTCCGGAGAGCTGGGCTGCTGCAAAAGACAGCATTGCAAATGAGCTTGAAGAGTGTGAGGAAATGCTTGCAAATATTAAGAATCAGACAACGTATGGCGTAGAAGAGCAGATCGGACATTTAAGAGAAGCTCTTAACATGCTTGTAAAAGCTCCGGCTCCAACTGCAACACCGGCACAGCCGACTGCAACACCAGCCCCTGCACAGCCGACTGCAACACCAGTTCCTGCACAACCGACTGCAACACCAGCCCCTGCACAGCCAACTGCAACTCCTTCACCGACTGTAGCACCGGCCAAAGGAATTACAGCAACAGCAAAAGCTTCCACAATTTATACCAAAGGAAAAACCTCTACAACCATTACGGTTGTAAAAAATGATGTAACTGGAAAAGTTAAATTTAAATCCAGCAACAAGAAAGTAGCTACTGTTTCTTCTAAAGGCGTTGTAAAAGCGAAAAAAGCGGGAAAGACAACCATTACTGTAAAGGTTGGAAATTACACTAAGAAAGTAGTAATCCAGGTTAAGAAACCTTCTCTGAAGCTTGCAAAATCTTCTGCAACAATCAAGAAAGGCAAAACAGTAAAAATCAAAGCAACCGCAACACCATCCGGAAAAGTAACATACAAGTCCAGCAACAAGAAAGTAGCGACTGTTACTGCAAAAGGTGTTGTAAAAGGTAAGAAGAAAGGTACTGCAACCATCACTGTTACAAGTAATGGAGTATCTAAGAAATTCAAAGTAAAAGTAAAATAATTGGTAACCATTCAGAAGGTACTGAACAGTTACAATAATTGTTACAAAGTTTTTACTGGTAACAAATAAGACTTGTGTGAAACAAGGCAAAGGAACGGGGGCCGTTTTTAACAGCCCCTGCTTTTGCTTGTAAAGAGAAATTTAATTTGCTACATATTTTAACAGGAGACAGCATGAAAAAACGAGACAGTGATAAGAATCCTTTTGAAAAAAAGAATCTGGTGAAACTTGCTCCAGCAGCAGTGGTTATTGCGGCTGTGGCTGCAGCAGGTGCTCAGGCTGGCAGCAGTGGAAAAGAAGTGACTGCTGAAACCAGAGAGGTTGTAAAATCCCAGGATCTGGAATCGCTTCTGAAAACAGCCTATTCCTATGAGGCAGCAGATGACGAGGCAAAAGAGGAGAGTCTGCTGAAAGCAGGCAAAAATACATCATCATCTTCAAAGAAAAAAACCTCCAAAATTTCAAAGAAAAAAAGTGGTATAAAAAAAGGAAGCTCAAAGACCCTTCCAGTAAAAACGGCTGCATCTTCAGGGGTAGGTCAGGGCTCCACCACTACACCAACTACAGAAGTTCCAGAAGGCGGCTATAAAGATGGAACTTATCAGGGCAGCGGTACTGGCTTTGGAGGAACGATTACCGTACAGGTAACTGTATCAGGTGGGAAAATCACAGCTGTTGATATATTGAGTGCCTCTGGAGAAACAGGCTCTTATTTTGCCTCTGCACAGGGCGTTGTAAGTAAGGTTTTATCAAGCCAGTCCCCGAATGTGGATGCAGTCAGCGGTGCAACTTATTCCTCAAACGGGATTATCCAGGCAGTACAGAATGCCCTTTCACAGGCAGGAAACAGTGATTCTGCCACACCGGCTGCCACACCAACTCCAACGCCAAAACCTGCAAAGAAACCGAAGAAAGATACTTCTGTCAGCTATAAAGATGGCGTATATGAGGGACAGGCAGAAAGCTTTGATGGAATCGTAACGGTAAAGGTTACAATAAAAAATGGAAAAATCAAAAAAATAAGCAACACAAATACAGACACACCTGAATTTTTTAATAAAGCATGGAAAACAATCAAGTCCAATGTGATTTCCAGACAGAGTACTTCTGAAATTGATACTGTAAGTGGTGCAACATTTTCTTCCAATGGAATTCTTGGAGCTTTATCCCAGGCTCTTTCAAAGGCTGATCAATCAGGAACTACAGACTCAAAGGAAGAAGATATAACTCCAACCCCGACTACTGTACCTGATGAAACTGTAACACCAATTCCAACGGAGATTCCACATCCTACCAAGACTCCGGATAATCCGTCAGATGAACAGCCGGTTGTAAAGCTTTTGAAAGATGGTACCTATACAGGGTCTGCAATGGGATATTCTGGAAAGGTTAACATAACACTGACAATTAAAGACGGAAAAATTACGGAAGTAACCAATACAAACTCAGATACCAGAAGCTTTTTCAATAAGGCATGGAGATCCATACAGCCTAAAATACTGGAAAAGCAGAGTACAGAAGGAATTGACACTGTAAGTGGTGCAACATTTTCTTCTATGGGAATTCTGGATGCGTCCAAAATAGCATTGGAGCAGGCAAAAAATACAGAGGTACAGCCTTCAGTAACGCCAGAGCCCACTGAGGCGCCGGATTCCACCGAGAAGCCAGAACCCACAAATACGCCAAAGCCGACTTCTGTTCCGGAACCAACGACTGCACCGGAGCCTACAGCTGTACCAGAGCCTACTGAAACGCCAGCGCCAACTTCTGCACCGGAACCGACGGATACACCGGAGAATTCTGTGACGCCGGAACCGACAGCTACGCCAGAACCCACGCCTGTGCCTGCTGGTGCATATACAGATGGAACCTACACTGGCATTGGAGAAGGCAATGACGGACCAGACAGTGTACAGGTTACCGTAACAATATCCGGAGGACAGATTGTGGGAGCAACTTATTTTTCCTATGATGATGAAGAATATGCAGATACAGCCTGGGAGGGAATTCTTGGACAGGTTATGGGAAAGCAGTCCGCAGACAGTGTAGATACAGTATCTGGATGCACATATTCCTCCCAGGGATTTATTCAGGCATTTAGAAATGCATTAAATCAGGCAAAAGGAGCATAACCCATGAAATACCAGAGTTTTATTATGAGAGTTTTATGTCTGCTTCTGATCGTTGGTGCCGTCCTTGGCTACAACTCCATGCAGAAAAAAGATAGTGATACCGAAAAAGACCAGCAGATCGCCAGTCTGACAACCAGAGTGGAGGCCTTGGAAAAACAGCAGGATGAGATATTAAGTGCCCTTGAAGAGGCTGCAAAAGCGCAGGAAGAGGCGAAGAAAAAGGCAGAAGAGGAAGCGAAGAATCAGAAAGCCCAGACGGAAGAAGCGGCTTCCGGGGATGCTTCCGAGGACGCGAAAAAAGATGACAAGAATACAGATGAGACAGAGGCTGAGGACGCTTCTTCTGAGGAAGAAAGTGAAGATCTTGTCTACAAAAACGGGACCTACACAGGAGACGGCCAGGGCTTTGGCGGCAATATCCAGGTTCAGGTTACACTTGAAAATGACACGATTACAGACATTCAGGTGGTAAGTGCACCAGGCGAAGACTCTGCATACCTTTCCCAGGGACAGGGCGTGATCAGTACCATTCTGGCTGCCCAGAGTACAGATGTTGACACCATTTCCGGAGCAACCTTCAGTTCCACTGGAATTATCAACGCTGTAAATGATGCACTTGGAAAGGCGGAAAATCAATGAAAAAGAGACAGAGAAAAATCCGGCTGATCCGCGCCGGCATCCAGCTTCTGTTTTTCATTTTTGCTCCGGCACTTTTTTCCACAGCATTCGCAGGCGTGAAGTCCGTTTTTCAGGCAATCGCAGCACATCAGGCAATCAGCTGGAATTCCTTTCTGGATGTGACTGCTGTGCTGCTGGTGGTAACCTGCCTGTTCGGACGGCATTTCTGCGGATATGCCTGCGCATTTGGTTCCCTTGGGGATGCATTGTACGAGCTGACTGTGTTTATCCGCCAGAAGGTTTTTCATAAAAAAGGCCGTCACGGATACTCAGAAAAAGCCATCCGCATTTTGCAGAAGGTGAAATATATCTGGCTTCTGGTGCTTCTTGTATCTATCCTTACCGGCTGGTACAGCAAGCTTCAGGGCATGAGCCCCTGGGATGTGTTTTCCATGCTCACCGCTGGCAGACTTCCCGGTGCTACCTACAAGGTGGGGATTGTGCTGCTGATTCTGCTCATGATCGGAATGTGCACTCAGGAAAGATTTTTCTGCCAGTTCCTCTGCCCAATGGGCACAATTTTTGCTATAATGCCTATAGCGCCCTCTGCGCTGTTCAACCGTGACAGAGGCACCTGTCCGGCGAAATGCGGAGCCTGCAAAAAGCGCTGTCCTGCTCATCTGGACATTGACGGTGATACCCCTCTCTCAGGAGAATGTATCTGCTGCCACGCCTGCCAGGGAATCTGCCCGAAGAGGAACATCCGGATCGGGATTCCGAAGGCGAAAGATGAGAGCCTTTTTTAAACACGAGCTGGGAAAAGATGGGCGAACGCTATTGGAAAATAAGAGAAAATAAAATCAGAAAGAACAGGATATGAGTAAAAAAAGAAGTAAAGTAAGATTTCAGAATGAAGTCGATTTAATTAAGGTACATTATAAAAAGCAGTCCAGAGGTCAATCACTTACCTGCTTGGATATGTTTAATGGGAGAAGGCATTTGAGAAAGAGAAGTGCGGCAGGAATCCTCTGCGGCAGCCTGCTTCTCACTGTCATTTCTGCAATAGTACTGGGAAAAACAATTACAGTTGTTTATGCATCTGACATAGAAAAATACACCAACGCAGATTTCGCAATGGACACGGTAGTTTCCGAAACCCTTTACACCTCAGGCGCGGACATCAATACCCAGATTGGTGAAAAGCTCCGCGAAATGGAAACCACCCTCCTTTCCTGGACAGAGGAAAACTCCCAGATTTCCCAGCTGAACAATGCTGATGGCAAGACCATGGAAGTTTCTGATGATCTTGCCGCCGACCTTGAGAAAATCCGCCAGCTTTCCCAGGATTCCAACGGTGCTTTTGACCCCACCCTTGGAAAAATTATCCGCCTGTGGGACATTGCCGGCGAGAACCCTCATGTCCCAGATCAGTCCGAAATCGACACCCTTCTTCCCGAAGTGGGCTACGAGAAAATTCAGGTGGACGGAAACAATGTAACCCTTCTTGATGGCTGTACCCTGGATCTTGGTGCCGTTGGAAAAGGCATGGGCTGTGATTTGATCATGGATTACCTGCAAACCCAGCCAGATGTCTTCGGTATGATCCTGAACCTTGGCGGCAGCAGTGTCATGACCTACGGCGAAAAGCCCGACGGCTCCTCCTGGAAAGTAGCCCTTACCGATCCCCGTGACACGGAAGGCGACTATCTTGGAGCCATCACCCTGGACGCCAACCAGTTCCTTTCCACCTCTGGTGACTACGAAAAATACTTCATAGAAGATGGAATCCGCTACCACCACATTCTGGATCCAAAGACCGGCTATCCTGTACAGAACGGTCTCACCTCCGTCACCATCGTCTGCGACCAGGGTTACCTGGCCGACGGCCTCTCCACTGCCTGCTTCGTTCTGGGTCTGGACGCCGCGAAACCTCTTTTAGAGAAATATGATGCAGAAGCCGTATTCGTTGATGAAGACAAAAATGTGTATGTGACAAGTGGATTGATGGATAAATTCGAATTAATGAAAGACGGATATGTAGTAAACGAATTATAAGTTGTCCATGATAAATTCATAGAAAATGATAACTTATGGAATAGCAAGAAGAGCTCCCGACGATAGTTCAAAACTATCGTCAGGAGCTCTTTTTCAATCAACAGCATTTGGGCTGAATATATTCCTAAGCGGGGCATTCAAGGCGCGCCTTTAATGGAGCGGAGATCCACTGCTTACGAAGACTTAACATCGAAGGCTCTCCTGAGATGTTTAGTCGCAGTTAGCAGTTAGCTCCGCGGAATGTTGCGCCTCCCCGCGTGGAATATATTCAGCCCAGATGCGTACGGTGGTAACATATTACGGAATCCTCTTAAGCACTTCCTTCGTCAGCACTCCAATCAGCAGTCCTGTAATCACTCCCGACACCATCAGCGCCGGAGCATAATAATACAACAGTCCCACCGTATGCGTTGCCGGAATCGCCACCAGCAGCTGACCGATGTTATGGGAAACGCCACCAGCCACACTTACACCCAGCTGCCCGAATCCAATCTTATTTTTCACAAAAACCATCACAATCAAACTAAGGGTCGCCCCCGCCAGGCTATACATAATACTGGAGCCGCTTCCAAACATAAAACCGATAATAAAAATTCTCACAATGGAAACCAGCGCCGCTTCTTTCCACGTATACCTCTCCAGCACAAAAAGCACCGCCAGATTTGCAAGCCCTAGTTTCATTCCTGGAATTCCCGCAAAAAACGGAATCAACGATTCCACATACCCGAAAATAATGGCAATGGCTGCAAACAGCCCAAGATACGCTGTCTTTTTCTGATTCATCACTTACACCACTGCGTCAAATCCACTTTCGGAATCCTGTGAATCTGAATCGCCCTCTCCCTGAATGACTACTCTGTTTGGCAGGCACACAATATATCCGCCTGCACTGCCCACTGCCGGCTGCTTCATGCAAAGATGATCCGGGCAGTCCGCCTCTGTCATCTTTACCTCGCCGTCCTTAATTTCACACACATTGGTATCCCCAATCTGGATCACCTGATCCTCCGCCAGTGAATAAGTCCCATAAAGTTCCCCATCCACCGTAATCTGGATCGACCCATGAGTTCCATGTGGAACCGCATAAACAAAAATACAAAGCACCACTGAAATAACCAATAGTGCACCAATAAATACCGCTTCTTTCTTCTTCAAAAATGATACCTCTTCATTAATAGCTTTAACCAAAATCATCATATCATAGAACCATGTTCCACAAACGAACCATTAGTTTATGATATAAGAAATACAGAGATTTTTCAACCTATTCTAAAATCCATTTTTGAGAAAAAATCGCAACAGAGAGAATGACTGTTATTCACAGAGGAAACGGTAACGGGTGGCTGTTCCTTTCCACACCGCTTTTTATTGTAATTTCCCACGGAATATGCTATTGTATAGTTTGAAAGTCTGTGTGCCGTGCGGATCGCGGGAATGATTTTTCAAACACGTTCCAGGCCGGCGGCATTGTTGAAGAAATGTAACGATTCAGAAAACACTGGACAGTTACACAGAAATATTAGAAAGAAGGTGAAGCTATGGTTGAATTAGACCAGTTCAAGAGCATTCTTGCAACATACACAGAACCATTAGTGGAAGTGAGGGATTCACTTTGACCTGGCTAACAAAGAAAAGCGGGTTGAAGAATTAGAGCGTGAAATGGAAGCGCCTGATTTCTGGGACAATGCAGAAATATCCCAGAAGAAAATGAAAGAATTAAAGAGCATGAAGGACGACATGGAAACCTATCAGAATCTGGTAACCCAGAAAGAAGATATGGAGACCCTGATCGAGATGAGCTATGAGGAAAATGATCCGTCCATGATCGAAGAAATCCAGGAAATGCTGGATGAGTTCCAGGCACAGTTTGACAGTATCCGTGTGAAGACACTTCTTTCAGGAGAGTATGACGGCGAGAATGCCATTATCAAACTGAATGCAGGAGCTGGTGGAACAGAAGCCTGCGACTGGTGCAGTATGCTGTATCGTATGTATACACGCTGGGCTGAGCGCAAGGGCTTTTCAATTGAAGTTCTGGACTATCTGGACGGCGATGAAGCTGGTATAAAATCTGTTACGTTCCAGGTAAACGGAGAGAACGCATACGGACTTCTGAAGTCTGAGAAAGGTGTTCACCGTCTGGTACGTATTTCCCCGTTCAATGCGGCTGGAAAGCGCCAGACCTCTTTCGTATCCTGCGATGTAATGCCGGATATTGAGAAAGATCTGGACGTAGAAGTCAATGATGAGGACATCCGTATTGATACCTACCGAAGCAGTGGTGCCGGCGGACAGCATATCAACAAGACCTCATCCGCTATCCGTATCACTCATTTCCCAACAGGAATCGTGGTACAGTGTCAGAATGAGCGTTCCCAGCATATGAATAAAGATAAGGCTATGCAGATGCTGAAAGCGAAGTTATATCTTCTGAAACAGCAGGAAGCAGAAGCCAAGCTTTCCGGAATCCGAGGCGAAGTAACGGATATCGGCTGGGGCAACCAGATCCGTTCCTACGTTATGCAGCCATATACCATGGTCAAAGATCACCGTACCAATGAAGAAACCGGAAATGTAGATGCAGTTATGGATGGTGCCATTGATATCTTTATTAATGCATATCTGAAATGGATCGCACTTGCGAAGAGACCTGCAGAGCAGCAGTAAAAGCATGCTGCTGTTCACGAAGTAACGGTAACAGGGCAATGCCAGTTTCCGGATTATGTCTGGATACAGCGGCTGTAATGGCAGAGATTTGCAGGGCGCAGTGAAAGTGGAAGGAAATGCAGGATGCCAAAGACAACAGATAAGAATAAATATTTTGTAGTAAAAGAGCGGGCTGTGCCGGAAGTGCTTCTGAATGTAGTTGCAGCGAAGAAGCTTCTGGAATCAAAGCGGGCAGTTACAGTTCAGGAAGCTGCAGACGCTGTGGGAATCAGCCGAAGCTCTTTCTATAAATATAAAGATGATATTTTTCCCTTCCACGAGGAAGCCAAGGGAAAGACCATCACTTTTATTATACAGATGGATGATGAGCCGGGAATTTTATCCAATGTTCTTCGGGCTATTGCGGAAAATCATGGCAATATTCTGACTATACATCAGAGTATTCCCATCAGTGGTATTGCCACTCTTACCTTAAGTGTGCAGATCCTTCAGGGAGAAGGGGATGCAGAGGCAATGGTGGATGACATTGAACAGATGGAAGGAATCCATTATTTAAAAATTTTAGGCAGGGAGTAACGGACAGATGATAAATATTGCAGTGTTAGGATATGGCACAGTTGGAAGTGGTGTAGTAGAAGTCATCCGCACCAATCATGAATTGATTAACAAAAGAGCCGGGGAAGAGATTAAGATCAAATATGTACTGGATCTTCGTGAGTTCCCGGGAGATCCGGTAGAAGAGATTCTTGTTCATGATTTTGAGCAGATCGTAAATGATCCGGAAGTTAAAATTGTAGTAGAAGTAATGGGAGGAACCGGTGCTGCCTATACTTTTACAAAAAGAGCACTTGAAGCCGGCAAGAGTGTGTGCACCTCAAATAAAGCTCTGGTTGCCAAATACGGTCCTGAGCTTATGGAAATTGCAAAAGAGAAAAAGATCAACTTCCTTTTCGAGGCAAGCTGCGGCGGTGGAATCCCGATCATTCGTGCCATCAACGGTTCTCTTACCGCAGATGAGATCGATGAGGTCAGCGGAATTCTGAACGGAACTACCAACTATATGCTGGATAAGATGATCACAGAAGGTGCTGATTTCAATACTGTTCTGAAAGAGGCTCAGGAAAAAGGCTACGCAGAGGCTGATCCTACCGCTGACGTGGAAGGACAGGACGCATGCCGTAAGATTGCCATTCTTTCCTCTCTGGCATATGGAAAATTCCTGAATTTTGAAAATGTTTATACAGAAGGAATTACAAAGATCACACCAGAGGATATGGAATACGCAAGAGAAATGGGCAGAAGCATCAAGCTTCTTGGCACAAGCAAGAAATTGGGAGACGATTCCTTCTACGCACTTGTAGCACCTTTCCTTGTTGGACAGGATAATCCTCTTTATGGCGTAAAAGGTGTGTTCAACAGTATTTTTGTACATGGAAATATGCTTGGCGATGCCATGTTCTATGGAAGCGGAGCTGGCAAGCTTCCTACTGCCAGTGCAGTTGCAGCAGACGTTGTGGAGGCTGCAAAGCATCTTCATGACACCATTCCGAATAACTGGAGCAATGAAGAGATGACCCTGATGGAGCCGGATTCTGTAGAAGGCCGTTTCTTTGTCCGTGTGAAGGATACTTCCCTGGATGAGGTGGATAAGGCTTTTGGTAAGGTTGAGGCTGTGATCGAGCCGGATTCCCTTCCGGAAGAATTTGGTTTTATTACCAGACTTATGACACAGGGCGAGTACAAAGCGCGTGTGAAAGCGCTTGGAGAGAATGTTCTGGGCATGATCCGCGTGAAAGACTGATAACATGAAACCGCAGTTATTCAGGTAATGGGCAGCTGCGTGAAACTGTCTGTATGCGCAGATAAAAAATAAAACTGACAGCGTGAAAGGAAAAACTATGCTGATAGTTAAGAAATTCGGCGGTACTTCCGTTGGGGACAAACAGAGAATGTATAATGTTGCCAACCGTTGTATCGAGGAATATAAAAAAGGAAATGACGTGGTGGTGGTTTTGTCCGCCATGGGAAAATATACAGATGAGCTGATCCGTATGGCTCATGATATGGACGACAAGCCTCCGAAGCGTGAGATGGATATGCTCCTTACCATCGGTGAGCAGATGTCCGTATCTCTGATGGCCATGGTAATGCACAAGCTGGGCGTTCCGGCGGTTTCCCTGAATGCTTTTCAGGTGACCATGCATACCACAAGCAGCCATCAGAATGCAAGATTGAAAAGAATTGACACAGAGCGTATCCGCCGTGAGCTGGATGCCCGCAGGATTGTCATCGTTACCGGATTCCAGGGAGTGGATAAGTATGATGATTATACCACCCTGGGACGAGGCGGTTCTGATACCACTGCCGTGGCACTGGCAGCAGCGCTTCATGCAGACGCCTGCGAGATTTATACAGATGTGGACGGCGTTTATACAGCCGACCCACGTAAGGTTCCAAATGCCAGAAAGCTGAAAGAGATCACATACGATGAGATGCTGGATCTGGCAACATCAGGAGCGGGTGTACTTCACAACCGTTCTGTGGAAATGGCGAAGAAATACGGAGTGCCCCTTGTGGTCCGCTCCAGCCTGAATAACAGTGAAGGAACGGTAGTTAAGGAGGTAGTTAGCGTGGAAAGAATGCTGATCAGCGGTGTTGCGCTGGATACAGACGCTGTGAGGATCGCAGTACTGGGACTTCGTGATGTGCCTGGTGTTGCATTTAAGGTATTTGATACCCTTGCAAAGAAAAATATTAATGTAGATGTTATCCTGCAGTCTATCGGACGTGCAGGAACAAAGGACATTTCTTTTACCGTAAATAAGGATGATCTGGATGATGCAGTTGCCACTCTGGAGGAGAGCCAGGAGCGCCTTGGCTTCAAGGAGCTTCACTCTGAGCGCAATATCGCCAAGCTTTCCATTGTTGGCTCCGGTATGCTCAGCAATCCTGGCGTGGCTGCCAAGATGTTTGAGAGCCTTTACAATGAAGGCGTAAACATTAATATGATCTCCACATCTGAAATCCGTATTACCGTCCTTATCAACGAAAAAGACGGAATCCGGGCTATGAATGCAGTACACGATGCTTTCGGCCTTGCCGACTGATCAAATATACATTCTAAGGAGGAATTTCTGTATGAAAAGAAAAGTATTGGGAGTGCTTTTTACAGCAATGTGCCTGTGTGCGGTTCCGTCCGCGGCTTATGCAGAGGCACAGGAAGCCGAAACTACAGAGGCAGCAGGAGAGGCTGCTGATGAGCCTGAGGCTGGTGCAGAAACGGTTACAGAGCTGTCCGACAGCCTGTACGATTTTCAGGTGAAGATCGGGGATAAGGTTTACCAGTTCCCTATGTATTACCAGGATTTTGCAGCAGACTGGACACTTGGCAAGAACGAGGACCCGGAGATGGGCGTTGGAACCAATTCCTATGGTTCCATCAGTTTTTACAAAGGGGACGACCGCGTTTCCGTAGATGTGATCAATCTTGGAATCAACCAGCTGCCATTAAACCAGTGTCTGGTAGCAGGAATTGATATTGATGCAAGCTATGATTTTGATGTGGCGGCTACTCCTGTAGAACTGCCTGGCGGAATCGTAATGGGAAAATCCAATTTTGATGATATCAAAGCTGCTTATGGTGATCCAAGCGATACTTACGAGGGAGACCTGTATACCAAGTATTCCTACTCGAAAGATTATTACGAGGAAGTTCATTTCTATGTATATAAGGATGACAATACTCTGAAGCAGGTAGATATGCGTAACTTCGTAGAGCCAGAAGGATATGACAAGGGAAGTGTAAGCGAGGAAGTTCCAGAAATCGTATCTTCCTATACCGCTCCTACTGAGCTGGGAGATGATCTGCTGGCTCCACAGTTGGAATTCTGCGGAGATCTTTATTCCCTTCCGGCTCCGGTGTCTGCATTCCTTGAGAATGGCTGGGAGCTTCAGGATGTGGAAGATGGCGCTTATGTGGCTGGCCGGGATCTGGAATTTGTAGACATGATGAAGAATAACCAGAGTGTGCATTTCAGTGTTTACAATTTTACCCAGGATGCAACTGCCATCGAGAACTGTTTTGTACGGGAGCTTGAGGTAGGCAATTACGACAGTGATGCTCTTACCCTTACTCTTTCCGGTGGATTTACCCTGGGTGCGAAGAAGGCGGACCTGATCGCAGCTGCAGAGGAAAAAGGCTATGCGTGTGATGAGGACGGAGATTACCTGAATATTTATAAGACTGCAGATACCAAGATTGACAACCGGGCACAGTTCTGGTTTAACAAGGATGAGGATCCGGATACAGTGGCAAGTGTTGCGTACAGAAATGAAATTCTTCCAGAATAAGGGAGAACCCGATCTGGAGGTTTTGCAAAATTAGTAACAGGAGGGAAATATGAGCGACTATGTGATCAGCTGCTGTTCCACAGCAGACCTTACGAAAGAACATTTTGAGAAAAGAAATATTTCCTATATCTGCTTTCATTATGAACTAAATGGAAAAGAATATGCAGATGATCTGGGACAGTCTATGCCATTTGACCAATTTTATAAGGCCATGCAGGATGGTGCATCCACCAAGACTTCCCAGGTAAATGCAGATGAATTCGAAGAATATTTCGAAGGATTTCTGAAAGAGGGAAAAGATGTGCTCCATGTCTGCCTGTCTTCAGGAATTTCTGGCGTTATCAATTCAGCTAACGTTGCAAAAGCGGATCTGGAGGAAAAATATCCGGGGCGTAAGATCCTGGTGGTGGATTCTCTGGGAGCATCCTCCGGATATGGGCTTTTTATGGATAAACTTGCAGACCTTCGGGATGAGGGCAGACCCATTGAGGAGGTTCATGCCTGGGCGGAGGAACACAAGCTGAACCTGCATCACTGGTTTTTTTCCACAGATCTTACGTTTTATATCAGAGGAGGCCGTATTTCCAAGGCCAGCGGCTTTTTCGGCACGATGCTGAATATCTGCCCGCTGCTGAATATGGATGATCAGGGAAAACTGATCCCAAGATTTAAGATCCGTACCAAGAAAAAGGTGATCCGGGCTGTTGTAGACAAAATGGAAGAGTACGCTGAGGGCGGACTTGACTATAGTGGGAAATGTTATATTTCCCAGTCCGCATGTATAGAGGATGCCAGGGAAGTGGCAAGGCTGGTGGAAGAGCGTTTCCCGAAATTAAATGGGAAGGTTGAGATCAATAACATCGGAACTACCATCGGAAGCCATACAGGTCCTGGTACGGTAGCGCTGTTTTTCTGGGGAAACAAGAGAACGGCGTAATTAAAAAATTACAGATGTCAGATGGAAGAATGCTATATTGGGAACAACTGGCATGGCTTAATGGAGCAAAAAGTGAAAACAGCGAAATGGTGCTGCAATATATCTGGCCGGGATGCATCAGAATCCCGGCCTGCTGTTTCACTGCAAAGGAGAATGATGATTATGAAAAAAAGAAGTACGAAGGAAATCAAACTGCAGGCAAAAAAGGCATTGCAGGGACATGTTGGAACTGTGATCCTTGGGCTTCTGGCAGTGTATGGTCTGAATACTTTAGGAACAATCCTTTCTACCAATTTATTTTCTGGCACATCCGCGCTGGATCTGGTTCTCAGTGAAGTATTTATGCTGGTGGTGTCACTGATCGTGGGGATCATTTCCGCTGGTCTGGGGTATATGCTTTTGAATATTTCCAGGGGAAAGGAGTTTTCTCTGGGAGATCTGGGCTACTTTTTCAAAAACCAGCCAGACAGGGTGATCGTTGCAGGCTTTGTGCTGGCGCTGATCCAGCTGGTCACAGCAATCCCTTACTATTATGTGAGCTTTACCACAGATCCGGGACTGACTGTGGATTCCCAGATCCAGTGGCTTTCCATGACTCTGGGACTGCTGGCTGTAAGCACTTTGCTGAATTTTCTTATTTCCCTTCCATTTGCCATGACCTACTTTCTCATGGCGGATGACACAGAGCTTGGAGGAATCCAGGCACTGAAAGAGAGCGCAAGGCTGATGAAGGGAAATATCTGGAGATATGTGAAGCTGAATCTCAGCTTTATCCCGCTTTTGTTATTATCTGTGTTCACGTTCTATATTGCACTTTTCTGGATCATGCCTTATATGGAAATGTCCATGGTGGCATTTTATCGGGATCTGGATGGGGAACTGGACTACAGACTGCCAGGAGATGGAACTGCTGACGGCGGCTTTCATAACTGGACCAATGATTCTGGAAACGGATATGATACAGAAAATAATGACGGTTACAGAAATTAGAAATACAAGCAACAAGAGGAGATTGAAAAAATGGATATTTTACAGGTAATCACCCAGGAACTTGGGGTGCAGAAATGGCAGGTAGAAGCTGCTGTTAAATTGATCGATGAGGGAAACACCATCCCTTTTATTTCACGATATAGAAAAGAAGCTACTGGAACCTTAAATGATGAGCAGCTTCGTAACCTGAACGAGAGACTGACTTATCTTCGAAATCTGGAAGACAAGAAGAATCAGGTTCTTTCCAGCATTGAGGACCAGGGAAAACTGACAGAAGAGCTGAAAGCACAGATCCTGGCAGCACAGACACTGGTAGTGGTAGAGGATCTTTATCGTCCGTACCGTCCGAAGAGACGTACCAGGGCAACAATTGCCAAGGAAAAAGGTCTGGAGCCGCTGGCAAATATTATTATGCTTCAGATGACAGGCAAGTCCATCGAGGAAGAAGCAGAAGCCTTTGTTTCCGAGGAAAAAGAGGTTGCTTCTGTGGCAGATGCCATTGCTGGTGCAAAGGACATTATTGCAGAGCATATTTCCGATGAGGCAGATTATCGAATCCACATCCGTGATCTTACTGCCCAAAAAGGAACTATCAATTCTACGGCAAAAGATCCGGAGGCACAGTCTGTATACGAGATGTATTATGAGTTTGAAGAGCCGGTGAAGAAGCTGGCTGGACATCGTGTGCTGGCGCTGAACCGTGGTGAGAAAGAGAAATTCCTCACTATCAAGGTAGCTGCACCAGAAGAAGATATTCTTCGTTACCTTGAGAAGCAGGTGATCACCCGAGACAATCCATTTACTACACCGATTCTGAAAGAAGTGACAGAGGACAGTTACAAGCGTCTGATCGCTCCTGCAATCGAGCGCGAGATCAGAAGTGACTTGACTGAGAAGGCAGAGGACGGAGCCATCAAAGTATTTGGCAAAAATCTGGAGCAGCTTCTCATGCAGCCTCCAATCGCCGGACAGACTGTCCTTGGATGGGATCCGGCCTTCCGTACAGGCTGTAAGCTGGCCGTTGTAGATCCTACTGGAAAAGTTCTGGATACCACAGTTGTTTATCCAACTGCTCCTACTAACGAGAAGAAGATTCGCGCTGCGAAGGATACAGTAGAAGCTATGATCAAGAAGTATGGCATTTCCCTGATTTCTGTTGGAAATGGTACTGCTTCCAGAGAGTCTGAGCAGGTTATTGTTGATATGCTGAAGGAGATTCCGGAAGCGAAGGTTCAGTATGTGATTACAAATGAGGCAGGTGCTTCTGTTTACTCTGCAAGCAAGCTTGCTACAGACGAATTCCCAAATTTTGATGTAGGACAGAGAAGTGCTACCTCCATTGCAAGACGTGTGCAGGATCCTCTGGCTGAGCTGGTTAAGATCGATCCGAAATCCATTGGTGTAGGGCAGTATCAGCATGATATGAACCAGAAGAAGCTTGGCGAGGCTCTGACAGGTGTGGTTGAGGATTCTGTAAATAAAGTAGGTGTGGATTTAAATACTGCTTCTGCTTCCCTTCTTGAGTATATTTCCGGTGTTTCCAAGGCTATTGCAAAGAACATTGTAATTTACCGTGAGGAGAATGGCCGTTTCACAAGCCGAAAAGATCTTCTGAAGGTTGCGAAGCTTGGACCGAAAGCATTCGAGCAGTGCGCTGGTTTCATGCGTATTACAGGCGGCTCCAATCCTCTTGACGCGACAAGCGTTCACCCGGAGAGCTATGAGGCGGCTTCCAGGCTTCTTGAGAAACTGGGATATTCCGCTGAGGATATTGCAGGAGGCAAGCTTGCCGGACTTTCCAGACAGATCAGGGATTACAAGAAGACTGCTGATGAACTGGAAATTGGAGAGATCACTCTTCGGGATATTGTAAAAGAGCTGGAGAAACCGGCACGAGATCCGCGTGATGAGATGCCGAAGCCGATTCTCCGCACAGATGTACTGGATATCAAGGATCTGAAAGAGGGTATGATCCTGAAAGGAACTGTCCGCAACGTAATCGATTTCGGAGCTTTTGTTGATATCGGAGTTCATCAGGACGGACTTGTTCATATTTCCCAGATGAGTGAAAAATTTATCAAACATCCGTTGGAAGCTGTAAGCGTCGGAGATGTTGTGGAGGTTCGTGTTCTCGGTGTGGATGAGAAGAAGAACCGGATCAGCCTTTCTATGAAAGGGTTAAATAAATAAAGAGAAGAGGGAAAGCATTATTTCTCTTCTCTTGACATTGCCTTGCAGAAAGCCTTTTTCAAACACGCTTTATAGCGTGTTTGGCAGAGGAATTAGAGAGTTGGATTAAAATGTTAGAAAATATGCTTGTTGTGTATCTGGTTTTAGTTAATATCGCAGCCTTCGGGATGTACGGCATGGACAAGCAGAAAGCCATCAGAAAACAGTGGCGCATCCCAGAGGCTCAGCTTCTTGCGGTGGCTGCCATTGGCGGTTCCGCTGGGGCTCTTCTTGGAATGCAGTTTTTTCATCATAAAACCAGAAAGTGGAAATTTCGCCTGGGTGTGCCGTTAATTCTGGCAGCGCAGTTGATACTGTGGAGAGTCTTGCAGTAGACGGTGGATAATTTGCTTCCAAAATGAATTTCCTGTGGAAAACAGGACAGATTGCTCTGTTTTAAATGGGTATTAGTTCCTGCCGCTTTTGCGATTTTGAGCGGGGTGGACGAAATTGTTTTTGGATAATAAGGGACAGAGTTGTTTGTGAGAAAGGACTGAAAAAAGGAGATGGGAATTTGGAAGGACAGGTTATAGAGAATGCAGTTCAGGAGACTGTCCAGGAAACAGTGGATAAAGTAAACTCCAACTGGGATCAGATCAAGGCTTACTTTAACGGTCATATGCCGGATTTGATCAGCTTCGGAATGAAAGTGGTTCTTTCTATTGTAGCGTTTTATGTGGGAACAAAGCTGATCAAGTGGCTGCTGAAGGTTGCGAAGCGTTCCATGGAAAAGGCCGGCATAGACATGGGGGTTGCCCAGTTCATCTGTTCTTTTGGAAAATTTTTGCTGTATCTGATTCTGATTTTTAATATAGCTACTAATTTCGGTGTGAAGGAATCTTCCGTAGCAGCTCTTCTGGGAACTGCCGGCGTTACCATTGGTCTTGCTTTGCAGGGCGGTCTGGAGAATCTGTCTGGCGGTGTTATGCTGCTTTTGTTTAAGCCCTTTCAGGTAGGAGATTATATTATACAGGATCAGGCTGGTGGAACGGAGGGAACCGTATATAAGGTTGAGATGTTCTATACGACCCTGATCACCATTGACAATAAGCACGTAATCATTCCAAATGGAAAATTATCCAACAGCACCATTATCAATGTAACTGCGCAGAATTTGCGTAACCTGGAAATCAAAGTGGGAATTTCCTATGATTCCGATATTAAGAAAGCAAAAAAGCTTTTGCAGCACATTTTACAGGAAGATCCCGGAACCAAATCGGACAAAGACATGCTGGTCTTTGTAGACGAACTTGCTGACAGTGCCGTAGTCATGGGTCTTCGCGTCTGGGTGCCTACCGATAAATACTGGAAGATCAAATGGCGCCTCAATGAGAAAATCAAAGAATCTTTTGATGCCAACGGAATTTCCATTCCGTATCCGCAGATGGATGTACATGTGGTGGAGACAAATAAAGACAAATGATAATAGATATATAATAGAAAATATGAAATAGATGTACAAATAGATTTCCTATTGAAATTATCTTATTTCTATTGTATAATCCACCATGAAAAGAAAATTTCTTCGGGGCAGGGTGATCGAAATCCTTGGAAATCGAAATTCCCTACCGGCGGTATAGTCCGCGACCCGCTTTGGCGGCTGATTTGGTGAAATTCCAAAACCGACAGTAAAGTCTGGATGAGAGAAGAACGCGCAGAATATTTAGATCGGTTGATATTTTTTTGTACGTGCTCATTGCCCCGGAAGAGATTCCGGGGCTTTTTATGTGGTGATTTTAATGTTACTGGTTACTGGTAACATTTTAATCCCATACTTGCAGAAATTTTCTTTAAATATTATAATTTAAGGAGCAATGAGTATGAGCGAACAAGTAATCAAAAATGGAAACGTAATGGAACGAAGCCGTACCAGAACCATTGCCCAGGTAGCGATGTTAGGTGCTGTGGCAGGTGTGTTGATGAATTTTGAGGTACCGCTGCCATTTCTGGCACCGTCCTTTTATCAGTTGGATTTCTCTGAGATTCCAGCACTGATCGGTTCTTTTGCAATGGGACCTGTAGCAGGTATACTGATTGAACTGGTGAAAATTCTGGTACATCTGGTAACCAAGGGAACTATGACAGCAGGCGTTGGTGATGTGGCAAACTTCCTCTTTGGCTGTTCTTATGTAGTTCCAGCCGGACTGATTTATCGTTATCAGCATAAGAAGACAAGAACACACGCAGTGGCAGGTATGGCAGCAGGTGTAATTCTTACCACAGTGCTTGCATGCTTTGTAAACGCATTTGTACTTCTTCCGGCATACGGAAAAGCATTTGGAATGCCGGTACAGGCATTTATTGAAATGGGTGCAGCAGTACACAGCGGTGTAACCAACCTTCTTACTTTTGCAATTATGATCCTTGTACCATTCAATTTATTCAAATACACATTAACCTCAGTGATCGTGTTCTTTATTTATAAAAGAATCCGTGTGATTCTTCGCGGTGACTGATTCTCTGTTCCTTGATGAGATCTAGAGCCTGTTTGAAAAATCATTCCCGCAATCTGCACGCCCCACTTTGCGGTATATTTTGCCCGAATTCGGTTGCCGTAGCCCGCTACGGCGCCCTTATCCGGACAAAATCTCCCACAAATTGTGACGCACATCTTGCAGAAAGCTTTTTTCAAACACGCTGTAGCGAGACCTCTGACCAGAACAGCAAGAACTGACGAAAAGAGGTTCCTATGGGAAAAATCAACAGCATTACCAAACAGACAGATAATCGTTATGTAAACCTTTATAATGTAAAAGCCACCAGTGTGCACAATACCCCGGTAAACTATTTTGTGTCTTCCCGTGCAAAAGATGTAGACAGCCTGAAAATGGTGACACATAAGAACAATCCGGACGGTGTGATCATTTATAGCATTTATGGCGAAAAACATGACAAAGTGGTGTTGATTCGCCAGTATCGTTATACATTAGGCGATTATATTTATGAATTTCCAGCTGGTCTGGTAGAGCCAGATGAGAATTACCATGAAGGCGCAATTCGTGAAATGTACGAGGAAACCGGACTGAAGCTTGATCCCATTCCGGTAGCAGAAGCTTACCAGAAGCCCTATTTCACTACTGTAGGAATGACAGACGAGTCTTGTGCGACTGTATATGGATATGCCAGCGGCGAAATCAGTTCCAAGGCACAGGAAGATACGGAAGAAATTGAAGTGATTCTGGCGGACCGCGAGGAAGTGAAGCGGATTCTGAAGGAAGAGAATGTAGCAATCATGACGGCATATATGCTGATGCATTTTCTGGAAGATAAGGAACCATTTGGATTTTTGAATAAGATCAGGTAAAACAAAATCCCCGAAATTTTCGGGGATTTTGTTATTCATAGTATTCAATATCCTGACCGGAAGTATCGGATGAGCTGTCTCTATTATCGGAACCGGTACCAGAGCCATCCTCTGTATAATCAAGGTCTCCGCTGTCTTCTGTTCCGTAGTCCTCTGAAGGATCCTCTGTATAATCAGGAATATCGGTATTATCGGTAGTGTCGCTTCCTGAACTGTCTTCGGAATCTTCTGTAGGATAAGTAATCTGACCACTGTCAGAGGAATCCGTATCTGAATTATCATAGCTGCCGTCTACCTGGCTGCTGTCATAAGAAGTATCGTTCTGGCTGCTATCGTAAGAACTGTCATAGTTGCTGTCCTGGCTGTAAATCGGAAATTCAGCCTGTTCAGCCTGTTCAGCTGCAGTTTCCGGTGCTTCTGTCAAAGTGGTCTTGGCTGTGGGAACACGGCTCTCCTTGGGAACCACTACGGAAATTCCAAACATAGCCATACTAAGCAGAACCGCTGTGGATGCGATATGGAATTCATCTTTGTATCTCATAAATATTACACCTCATAAGTATCTTTATTAACGGTTATTCAACAGATATCCCAATTATAACACATCCAGGAATGATTTTGTAAAAAATAAAAACAGTATGGTTAAGAATAGTTACAAAGTCTGGATAAAATAGTCAGTTTATGTTATATTATATAGGAAAAAAACAGTAACTTATTTATCTGCTTTTATAAGTTTTTTTGTGGAGGGAACGGATAAGAACAGATAGTATAAGAATATAATTTCTATTATAAGGAAGGTGAGCAATTGGAAAATTATACTAAGTACAAGCTGAAAAGCAGTGATGAGCTTGCATCAGTGCTGAACGGCAAGGACAACCTGTTTGTGATTGCCTGTAATAAGTGTTTTAAGGAATTTGAGACGGTTGAGGAACCGGATTGCGATGAATTCCTGAAGTTTGCAAAGGAGCAGGGAAAGACTGTCACAGGTAGTGCGAAAGTTGATTTCTTATGCAACAAAATGCATACAGAAAGAAAATTGCAGGATCTGCTTCCGGAAGGAACAGAGAATGTGGTAGTAATTTCCTGTGGTCTTGGTATTCAGACTGTTGCAGATCTGGCAGGTAAGCCGGTTGTTGCTGCAAGCAATACCCTTAACTACAGAGGTCATCATGGCATGGCACTTACCAAGAAGAGCTGTGATGCATGTGCACAGTGTTATCTGAATATTACCGGTGGTGTCTGTCCTATCGTCGACTGTTCCAAGAGTCTTGTGAATGGTCAGTGCGGTGGAGCAAAGAATGGAAAGTGCGAAGTAGATCCCAATAAGGACTGCGCATGGGAGAAAATTTACCAGAGACTGGCGAAACAGGGACGTCTGGAAGAATTCCTTAATCAGCCCGTACAGGTTCGTGATTTCTCCAAGGTTAATTTCAAGGTGATCAATGATTATGTGAAATCAATCAGAGAAAACAGACTGGATGGTTATTATGGTGGTGTTCATCCGTCAGAGCGCAAGGAATTCAGTGAGCACATTGCTCTTAAGAAGTTCCCGGATCCGAAGACGGTTGTAATTTCCATGTCTCAGCATCTGGGTGCTCCGGCGAATCCCATCGTTCAGGTTGGTGACATTGTAAAAGTCGGTCAGAAAATCGGCGAAGCTGCCGGATTTATCAGCGCTCCTGTACATTCCAGCGTAAGCGGAACGGTAGTTGCTGTTGAACCTCGTATGCACGGCACAAGAGGCAGTGAAGTGATGGCTGTTGTTATTGAATCGGATGGAAAAAATACTCTACACGAATCCGTACAGCCACATGGAGACCTTGACAAGCTTACTCCGGATGAAATCATTGAGATCATTCGTGAAGCAGGAATCGTTGGTATGGGTGGTGCAGGTTTCCCGACCTGTGTCAAGCTGAAACCAGCGAAACCAGTTGATACCATCCTTCTCAATGGCTGCGAATGTGAACCGCTTTTGACAGCAGATCACAGAGTACTTCTTGAGTATGCAGATGATATTATTTTTGGTCTGCGAGCAGTTCTTAAGACAACCGGTGCCCAGAAGGGTATCATTGTTATTGAGGATAATAAGCCGGATGCCATTGAATTAATGCAGGAAAAAGTTGCCAATATCGGAGATATGGAAGTATTTGTTGCCAGAACCAAATACCCACAGGGCGCTGAGAAAACTCTGATCAAGCGTGTTATGGGCAGAATTGTTCCAAGCGGCGGTCTTCCGGCAGATGTTGGTGTTGTAGTAGATAATATCAGTACAGTAAAGGCAATTTCAGACGCAATCCAGACAGGAATGCCTCTGATTGAGCGTGTTGCCACTGTTACAGGCGAGAAGATCAAGAATCCTGGAAACTTTATCATCAAAATTGGTACAAGTGTAAGAGAGCTGATCGACTACTGCGGTGGATTTACAGATGAGGATGTTCTGGTTAAGATGGGTGGACCTATGATGGGATTCCCTCTGAATACACTGGATGTACCTATGATGAAAGGCTCCAACGGTATCATTGCAATTGATACAGATGAGACCAAAGAGCAGCCATGTATCAAATGCGGACGCTGTGTAGATGTCTGTCCGATGGAGCTGTCTCCGCTGTACTTTGTAAAATATGCCAAAGACGAGAACTGGCAGGGCATGAAGGACATGAATGTTATGGATTGTGTTGAGTGCAGATGCTGTCAGTATATCTGTTCTTCCAAGATTCCGATCATCGACAGTATTAAAGCCGGAAAAAATGCAGTAAGGGGGATGAAGTGATATGTTGATTACCCAGTTAAAAGCAAAAGAAGCAATCACATCACTGACAGCCGGAAAAAAAGTTTTCATTATTAACTGTCATGGATGTAAAGAGGTTCATTTTCCGGAAAAAGAAGCTGTTGAACTTCAGAAGGAGCTTTCCGCTGAAGGAAATGTGACAGGAATTATGACTACTGATTATATTTGTAATCCGGAGAACATGGAGCTGCGTATTCAGAAACATATGAGCAAAATTCAGGAAGCAGATCTGGTTCTTGTATTTTCCTGTGGTGTTGGCGTGCAGACAATTTCTGAATATCTGGAAGATAAGATGGTCTGTGCTGCCTGTGATACATATCCGGTACCTGGTTTCCAGGGAGTGACACCATTAGAATATAAATGCGATCAGTGCGGTGAGTGTTATCTGAATCTGACAGGTGGAATCTGCCCGATCACAGCATGTTCCAAGAGCCTTGTGAATGGTCAGTGCGGCGGTTCCAAGAATGGAAAATGCGAAGTGGACAGCGAAATGGAGTGTGGATGGGAGCGTATTTACAGACGCCTGAAAGAGATTGGACGCCTTGATGTGCTGAAATGCCCGACACAGATCCACAATTTTGCTACAGATGATGAAGTGAAATAAAAGGTTAATCCTAAATTTTTAATGATTGGAGCAAATATAATATGAAAATGAAAGAATTATTCGATCGTGGTGAATTTGCAGTTTCAGCAGAAGTAGGACCGCCGAAAGGAATCCATGTAAATGAGCTGGTAGAAGAAGCCAAAACATACCTTACAGGTGTTCATGCAGTTAACGTAACAGATAACCAGTCTTCTGTTATGCGTCTTGGATCTCTTGCAATGTGTAAGGTTCTTAAAGATGCAGGCATGAATCCCATTTTCCAGCTTGCATGCCGTGACAGAAACCGTATCGCTCTGGAGTCTGATCTTCTCAGCGCAGCTATGTTTGGTATTGACAATATTCTCTGTCTTACCGGTGATCATACTAAAATGGGCGATCATCCTCAGGCAAAACCGGTCTTCGACCTTGATTCCGTATCCCTTCTTCACACAGTGAAGCTTCTGGAGTCCGGTGTGGATCTTGGCGGAAACCAGCTTGTTGGAGAGCCTCCGAAATTCTCCAAGGGTGCTGTTGTGTCTCCATGCAGTGATTCCGTTGATGCACAGCTTGCGAAGATGGAGAGAAAGGTTGCTGCTGGTGCTGATTATTTCCAGACACAGGCTGTATTTGAGCCGGAGAAATTTATCAAATTTATGGAAAAAGCAAAACAGTTCGGAAAACCTGTACAGGTTGGAATTATTATTCCGAAGTCCGCTGGAATGGCGAAATTCATGAATAACAATGTTGCCGGCATTCATGTTCCGGATGAGATGATTGAGGAACTGAAGGCTGACAAAGAAAAGACAAAAGCTGGAATTACCGGTGTTGAGATCGCTGCACGTATTATCAAAGAGTGCAAGCCATACTGCCAGGGTGTTCATATCATGGCACTTGGCTGGGAGTCCAAGATTCCGGAACTACTGAAATTAGCTGAAATCTAAAAAGTCAAGCGGATATTCGCAACCCCAGCAGGGGACTTACTTTATTCGGTAAAATTACACGGGCCGTCCGAACCATGAATGCAGGAATCTGCGTTTGTGGAGGATGGCTCGTTTTTTTACTTGCTATGAAAGTCCTGGACGGCAACCAAGAATGAGCCATGCTTGCATCAGCGAATTCTTGGGTATCGGACGGGCTAGACCGTATGAGTAAGTAGGGCGATAGCCCGGATTACGAATGCGGTCGGCAGCTGTGGGAGTGCCATAGGCGCGGAACAGCTGACTTTCATATAAAAATAGTATTGTTTTAAACAGAAATGAACGATATAATTTTATTATTGGGAAGTGATGGGCAGGAGGAAAATTATATGGAAACAAACTATGCAAAAAGTGCATACAGAACCTTTTTATTCTGGGGAGTATGTTCTTCTCTTGGGGTTACCGTATCCACCCTTGTGGATGCTACTCTGGTAGGAAATTTTATAGGCAGTACCGGCCTGGCTGTGGCGAACATTGCAACACCGGTATTTCTGCTTTATTTACTTATGGGGATCACCTTAGGAGGCGGTGCAGGCGTCTTAATTGGGAAAAAACTCGGTGAAGCAGATCTAAAAGGTGCAAATCGGATTTTTGGCTCCGTGTTAAGTGCAGGCTTGATAACAGGTGTGCTTTTTGCAGCAGTATCTCTCATATTTCGCAGCGCATTATGCAGTCTGCTTGGTGCCACACCGGAGCTTTTGCCACAGGCCCTGCAGTATCTGACGGTAGTGTTTGCTTTTGCCCCAATTTATGTGGTATATAATATTCTTTCCATAGCAGTGCGGACAGACGGAGCACCAAAGCTGGCTGCCATTTCTTCTGCTGGCGTTATTGTCACCAATTTAAGCCTGGATCTGTTATTTATGAAAGTGCTGAACTGGGGACTTGTTGGGGCTTCGGCGTCTTTATGTATTGCGGAAACAGTAGGAACTCTGATTCTGCTTACTCATTTTTGGAACAAGCAGGCGCTTTTAAGCTTTCATTTTCACATTCCTACAGGAAATGAGATCAAAGAATATGTGGAAAATGGATTTGGCGTAGGCTCTGCATTTATTTTTCAGGCGGTGGTTATGCTGGTGTTTAATACTATGCTGTTAAAGGGAAACTCAGAAAATGGCACTTTTTCTGTGGCTGTATTTGGTGTTATTTATACCATGAGTACCATTCCGGGGGCTATGTTTGACGGTGCCGGAGCTGCTGCTGCTACGGTTATCTCCATTTTAGGCGGAGAGAAGGACTGGAAAGGAATGATGGCGGTGTATCACGATGGACTGCGGATTGTTGCAGCAGCAGGAATGATTATGGCATTGTTTTTTGCAGCCGGGGCAAAAAACATACTGATATTCTTCGGTCTGAATGATGGTCCGGCACTGGAAACAGCAGCGACCGCATTTTGTATTTATGCATTAAGCGTGGCTCTGGAAGGAGTGAATGTGGTAACCACGTCCTTCTGGCAAACAATAGGAAAGACAAAATATGCTTCCGGGTTATCTGTTTTACGCAACTTTGTTCTCATGCTGGCGGCTGGATTTTTTCTGATCGATAAAAAGGGAATCGTAGGGCTTGCGCTTGTGTATGTAATAAGTGAGGGAGTTTGCCTGCTGCTGGTTTTTGCAATACAGATATTTGGAAAAATAAAAGATTACATAAAAGAAAAATACAGTTTTACCAACCGGGTTTTTGAGGAATATTATCCCATCGAGGAAGGCAGTATGGAAAAAATGTCCCAGAATCTGGAAGGGTTGTGCGATGAATGGGAACTTGATTTTAAACAGTCCTTCTTTATCCATCTGATCGTGGAGGAGCTGCTTCTGAATATTATGAAATTTGGTATCGGCGAAACAGATAAGAAATATTATGTATCCGTAAAAGTAATGGACAACAACGGTGAATGCATCCTGCGGATCCGGGATAATGTCAATTCCTACAATCCCTTCGACCTTCGCGGTGACGAGGTTGACCGTGCTGTAATGGAAATGATCAAGAAAAAGGCGAAGTATTATGAGTATCAGAGAAAGCTGGTGTTCAATTATCTTTATGTGACGATCTAACTTGTTTTACATATGGCAACATGCTAAACTGAGTTTAAATAAATTACCAGATGGAGGTGACCACTCATGAGCCAGACTGTGTCTCTGGGAGAATAAGGATTCTGTTACCTTGATCACACGTTCCCGGTATTTGGAAAGACATTTGTACTTGATAAAAAGGTAAAGAAAGTCCGCCTGTATGCAACCGCATATGGTGTTTATGAAGTGGCAGAGCTGCTTGGGGCTGCACCGCAGGCGAAACCGATGTATGAAGCTGTTGTAAATGCACTGAATGCAGAATGTAAAAATAACAAATAACAGCTATTTATCCCACTTTTCTTTCCGATATTCCCCAGGTGTCACCTGGTAGTGCTTTTTGAAAGCTCTGCAAAAATAATCTACATTGTGAAAACCGGTTTCGGCTGAAATGGTGCTGACTTTTTTCTCTGTATGGGAGAGCAGAAGGGCAGCCTGTTTCAGCCGATAGTTTATTAGATAGTTAACCGGCGTGATGTGCAGATAGCTCCGAAAAAGGTTTAAGGCAGAGCTTTTGCTGAGCATAGACTGTGCGGCAATCTCATCCAGGGAAAGATTTCTTCTGTAATTTTCGTGAACAAACTGCATCATCAGCTGGAGCCTTGCGCGGTTTACAGAGAACTGTCCAGTGATTTCAGGCGTAGTGGAAAGGTCTGTATGTTCGTATATTTCCAGCCAGAGCTGCTGCATAAGGGCAGAGGTCAGAAGATGGCAGGAAGAACCGGAAGTCTGCGCAGAAAAAATCTGCTTCATAAGATCGAGAACTCTGGCCTGCCAGGAAATCTCTCTGCAAAAAATCCAAAAAGGAATATTCGATGTAACGATAGGCTTTACATAGTTCTGGTAGATATAGCTGTCTGTAGCTGCAAGGAAAGAGGGCATGCAGAGAAAGTTTGGGATGACAGCATCCACAGGAGAGGAAAAACGGTGAAGGAATTTGGAATTAATAAAAATGCCGCTGTCAGCTGGCAGCTCCAGCTGTTTTTCCCCAATCCATGCAGTTACGGTTCCGGATTGAATATACACAAATTCCAGCTCCGTATGCCAGTGCCAGTCTATGCAGTTAAAATCAAATTGGGCTAAATGCTCATAATAGTAGCGAAAGGGATAGTCCTGGCTTCCGTGGGGAATGGTCTCCATTAAATTTTCGTCGGTAATAATTTTGGTATATACGTTGGTTTCTTTCATATCTTGTTTATCCTCAAATCGAGACCTGGAGCCTGTTTGAAAATCATTCCCGCAATCTGCTCGTCCCACTTTGCGGTATATTTTGCAGAAAACCTTTTTCGAACCGCTCTGGGAAGTGCCCCGAAAAAATAGAAAATTAATGTTTTTACGATATTATACAATAAAAATCAGAAATAATCCAATGAAAAACACATTTAAATATAATATAATCCAATAAGACAAAAATCTTCTTTAAAGAAGAAAAAAAGGAGAACCAATCATGCCAAATTACCAGAAAACCAAACGAGCCTGTTATATGGGCTTTATCACCCAGGCTATAGCAGCAAATTTTGCACCTTTGCTGTTTCTGAAATTTCACACAGATTATCATATTTCCCTTGGAAATATTGCACTGATCTCCACCTGCTTTTTCTTTACCCAGCTGCTGGTTGACTTGTTTTGTGCCCGATTTGTGGACAAAATCGGATATCGCGTGTGCATTGTAACCTCTGAGATCAGTTCCGCTTTAGGACTGGTGGGGCTGGCATTTCTTCCGGAGCTTTTGCCAGATCCTTTTATGGGAATTATCATCAGTGTTATTGTTTATGCTGTTGGAAGCGGACTGATTGAAGTGCTGTGCAGTCCTATTATGGAAGCATGTCCTTTCAAAAATAAAGAAGCGACCATGAGTCTTCTTCATTCCTTCTACTGCTGGGGCTCTGTGGGAACCATTGCAGTTTCCACCCTGTTTTTCGCAGTTTTTGGAATGGACAGCTGGAAGTGGCTGGCAGTTTTGTGGGCAATCGTTCCGGCCGTTAATGTTTACAACTTTGCCACCTGTCCCATCGAACATCTGGTGGATGAAGGGGAAGGCATGAAGATCAGGGAACTGTTTCGTAAGCCTGTATTCTGGATTGCCGTGTGTCTGATGGTGTGTTCAGGGGCATCAGAGCTGTCCATGTCCCAGTGGGCATCTGCCTATGCAGAGGCGGCACTTGGACTGTCCAAGACCATTGGAGACCTGGCCGGTCCCTGCATGTTTGCCATTACGATGGGAATCAGCCGTATGATCTTTGGAAAATACGGAGATAAAATGGACTTGATGAAATTTATGGCAGGCTCCGGAATTTTATGCGTATTCTGCTATCTTCTTGCATCTCTGTCCTCCAATCCGGCAGCAGGACTGATCGGCTGTATTGTCTGTGGATTTTCTGTTGGAATCATGTGGCCTGGTACCATCAGTATTTCCTCTAAGAAATTTCCAGCCGGCGGAACCGCCATGTTTGCCCTTCTTGCCATGGCAGGAGACCTTGGAGGCAGCATAGGCCCTGGAATCGTGGGGCGTGTCACACAGAATGCAGGAGATAATATCCGCGTGGGTATGGGCGTAGGACTGATTTTCCCAGTGGTGCTGCTGGTGATGATTTTTCTGCTGAAAAAGGTGAAAGTAGAGGAAAAATAACTGGTATTTGAAAATCTACAGAGGGTTTAGAACGTGTTTGAAAAAGGCTTTCTGCAAAAAATTTCCATAAAGCAGGGAGTACAGATGGTGGGAATGATTTTCAAACACGCTCTGAAATATAATAGGAAGGCTGAGGTATTATTTAAAACGGGTTGGCGTAAATTAAAGATAAGTATATTCTGAGTATGCATATGCTGCAAAATGGAGGAAATATGCCAGATCAGAAGCTGGATAATCTTTTGAACCTTGCGCTGGATGCCACAGAAGAGGAAAGAGAGAAATCCCGAAATCTGAATGTGGGGTATGAGAAGCAGACACGAAAGTGGGAAATTATTGTGAAGTATAGTGAAATGGGTGATTCTGTTGAGGCGTTGCTTGGGGGACCCGAAATCTCCGTGGTCCCTCTCCTTGGCAGGTATGCCATTGTGACGCTTCCTGAAAGTATGCTGGAAGAATATTCCCGGCGTCCCCAGATAGAATTTATAGAAAAGCCCACCCGTCTGTATTTCGAAGATCTTTTTTCGAAAGAGGCAAGCTGTATTACCCAGGTACAGCGCAATGAGCCGGGAAATCTGCAGCTGACAGGGCGCGGCGTGTTGATCGGAATTGTGGATTCCGGGGTGGATTACAGGCATCCCGCATTTCTTACAGCAGATGGAAAGTCCAGGATTCTGCGTTTGTGGGATCAGAGCATTCCCGGTAATCCCCCGGAGGGCTATGCAACAGGAACTGAATATACCAATGAGGAAATTAATGAGGCGTTGTCCCTCTCTGTGCAGGAGGGGCGGCGCCTTGTTCCGTCTGAAGATGTAAGCGGTCATGGAACCGCTGTGCTTGGAGTGGCAGCTGGCAGCGATTTTTCCCGTGGGGCAGTGAACCGGGGTGTGGCATATGAAAGTGACCTTCTGGTTGTAAAAATGGGAATTCCAAGACAGGATTCTTTTCCAAGAACTACAGAGCTGATGCAAGGCGTGGATTATCTGGTTCGGCAGGCCATACGGCTTGGAAGATCAATTGCGATCAATTTAAGCTTTGGAAATAATTATGGCTCACACAGAGGCGATTCTCTGCTGGAAACTTACCTAGACAATGTGTCCGGCATGGGGAAAAATGTGATCTGTGTAGGAATGGGCAACAATGGAAATGATGCTCTGCATACCGGAGGAAAGCTTTCGTCAGGTGAAATCCAGGAAATTGAACTTGGTGTTGGTGCCTTTGAGCCTACCTTAAATGTGCAGCTTTGGAAAAATTACGAAGATGAGATGGAAATCTATCTGGAACATCCAGCCGGGGAGCGTGTTGGCCCCCTTTTTGAAACACTGGGCGCCCAGCGTTGGCAGGCGGGAAATACGGAACTTCTGATTTATTATGGAAAACCGGCACCGTATCATGTGACGCAGGAGATTTATGTGGATTTTCTGCCGCAGGATGAGAAAACCCCCTATGTAGACAGCGGTGTGTGGAAAATAATCTTAGCAGCAAGAAATATAAAAAACGGGGAATATTTCCTGTGGCTTCCAGGTGGCAAAACGCTAAACCCAGGCACAGCCTTCTATCTTCCACGTCCTCAGGGAACCCTTACAATCCCTGCCACTGCCAGACGCGTGATCAGCGTCGGCGCCTACGACGCCCGTCAAAACACCTATGCTGATTTCTCTGGCCGCGGCTGTCGTGCCCTCCCCTATCCAAAACCCGACCTTGTCGCTCCCGGTGTTGATATATATGCTCCTAGCTCTGGTGGAGGCTATGCATCCTTCACTGGCACTTCCTTTTCCACGCCTTTCGTTACCGGTGCAGCCGCCCTCCTTATGGAATGGGGAATCACCCGCCGAAAAGATCCCTACCTCTATGGCGAAAAACTAAAAGCCTATCTCCGTCGTGGTGCAAAAGCCTTGCAAGGATCGGAAAAGTTGCCAAATGACTTAATCGGGTGGGGACGGCTCTGTTTGGAAAGTAGCCTGCCAGAATAGGATAATTAATGTACAAGATGTAGCAATTTAAAGTGTCCCAATCTGAACATTTTAAAAAGCATGTCGGATTATTGACTTTTACACCAAGTGTTTCCGAATGGATTAATAAAACGAATGCCATAAAAACTACCGTTTATGTAAAAAAAAGAACCGTTTATGTAAAAAAAGAACCGTTTATGTAAAATACAGCAGAATCTGCTGAAATATGATAAAATGCTCCTGCAAATAACAAAGGGAGGAAATGATTATGACAGGATTTTTAGTAAACTTACTGAGCCCGGTTTTCAGCAGTCTCGGTGTAAGTCAGGCTGACCTTACATCCTATATTGAGAAGCTGATCGGCTACGTTATCGCAATCTTTGCTTTACTTGTTGTGATGATCGTAGTAATGGTTGTGGCTCATAAAGCCAAAAAGGGATTCCGCCATGTGATCCGCTGGCAGGCTGCCATTGCATTTGTTGCAATTGTTGCAGTGCTTGTAAATGTAATCTGCTACGGACCGATGTACAACAACGTATCAAGTGTTTTAAACGCAAAGAAAGTAGTACTTGCACAAGAGACTACAGACCAGAGCCGTGCAACCATTCAGAAGGTTGCTGAAGAAGGAATGGTATTACTGAAAAACGATGGTATCTTACCTCTTTCCTCAGATACAAAGAAACTGAATGTATTCGGCTGGGATTCTACAAACCCGCTGTTTGGCGGAACAGGATCAGGATCTTCTGATTCTTCCACAGCAATCGGTATTCTGCAGTCCTTAAAGGATGCCGGATATGAGACAAACGAGTCTCTTACCAAGATGTATACTGACTACAGAGCTGACCGTCCTACAATTGCTATGGCACAGCAGGACTGGACACTTCCTGAGCCGACAAAGGATTATTACACAGACAGTCTGATGGACGAAGCAAAAGAGTATTCTGACACAGCTGTAGTTGTAATTGGACGTTCCGGTGGAGAGGGTGCAGACCTTCCAACCGATATGAAGTCTGTAATTGATGGAAGCTATGCAAAGATGGCAGAGGAAGTATCGGTTTCCCCGGATAATTACGGATATGTAAAAGGAAGCTACACAAACAATGGAGACTATGATGACTTCGATGAGGGAGAAAGCTATCTCGAGCTTTCCAACACAGAGGAAGATATGCTGGATACAGTATGCTCCCAGTTTGATAATGTTATTGTAGTTGTAAATGCAAATAATGCAATGGAACTGGACTGGGTTGACAAATATGAGCAGATCGGTGCGGTTATCTTTGCTCCTGGAGCAGGTGCAACAGGCTTCGAAGCACTGGGCGAGATCATCAATGGTTCTGTAAACCCATCTGGAAAAACAGTAGATACCTTTGTAAAGGATCTGACAGAGACTCCATACTACAACAATATGGGTCTGAATGCTTATACAAACGTAGAAGATCTGAAAGAGCAGATCGCAGCAAATGATCCGGCTTACGAAGGAAGCATGGGATTTGTAAACTATGCAGAAGGAATCTATGTAGGATATAAATTCTATGAAACAGCAGCTGAAGAGGGTCTTATCAAGTATGAGGATATGGTACAGTATCCATTTGGATATGGACTCAGCTACACAACCTTTGACAAACAGATTGAGAATTTCAAGGATAACGGAGATACCGTCACCTTTGATGTAACGGTAGAGAACACAGGCTCTGTTGCTGGAAAAGATGTTGTGGAAATTTATTACACAGCACCTTACACAAACGGTGGAATCGAGAAAGCAGCAGCAAACTTGATCGCTTTCGAGAAAACAGATTCTATTGAGCCAGGAGAATCCCAGACAAAATCCTTTACCATCAACAAAGAAGATATGGCTTCCTATGATTCTGAAGGTATTAAGATTTCCGGAGGCGGTTATATCTTAGAGGCTGGCGAATACACAATTTCTCTTCGTTCAGACTCTCATACAGTTCTTGGTGAAGAGAAGTTCACCGTTGATGAAGATATTGATTACAGCAAAGATGGTCGCTCTTCTGACAAAACTGTTGCAACAAACCAGTTTGAGGATTATGCGAGAGGCGACTTTGAGCAGCTTTCCCGTGAGGACGGTTTTGCAAATTATGACAAAGCATGCGGTGTGCCGGAAGAGGATGCTTATGTAATGAGCGACGAGACAAGAGCAGCCGTAGAAGAGAATGTATTTGGCATTTATGATGGAACCAAATATAACAATGATTCTGATGAAATGCCGGAAATGGGAGCAGACAACGGACTTCAGCTTGCTGACCTTACCGGAAAAGATTATGACGATGCAGACTGGGATAAGCTGTTAGACCAGCTTAGCTTTGAAGATATGACTACTCTGATCAATGTTGGTGGATGGCAGACTGCAGAAATCAAATCAGTAGGTAAAATTGCCACATCTGACTGTGATGGACCTGCAGGATTAAACAACTTCATCACAAAGGCATATGGAACTGCTTATCCATCTGAAGTTCTTATGGCTCAGACCTGGAACAAAGAACTTGCAAATGAAATCGGCGTTTCTATGGGACAGGAATATGTAGATGCTGACAACTACGGATGGTACGGACCCGCTATGAACATCCACCGTACAGCGTTTGCAGGACGTAACTTCGAGTATTATTCAGAAGACAGTCTGTTGTCCGGATACATGGCAGCAAATGAAATGAATGGAGCAGCCACCAAGGGTGTTTATCCATACATGAAGCATTTTGCATTAAATGATCAGGAAACAAACAGATGCTCCTTCCTTCTCACATTTGCTTCTGAGCAGACCATCCGTGAAGGATATCTGAAAGCATTTGAGCTTGCAACAAAGGGCTTTGAAGGAAAAGCAATGGCAGTTATGTCCTCCTTCAACTGGATCGGTACAGTGCCAAGCTGTGCAAACAACGAGCTTTTGAACAACGTGCTCCGTGGAGAATGGGGATTCGTTGGAATGGTAGAAACCGATTATGACGGTTCCTATGGTTACATGATCACCGATCATTGTATCAGAAACGGAAATGATCTGATGCTTGGATTTAACAGTGCAGAGTCCAACAAACTGACAGATGAGAGCGCAACAGCAGTTCTTGCAATGCGTCAGGCTTGCAAAAATATCCTTTATACAGTAGCAAACAGCGGATATTATGCAGATGGAAATCCGGCAAGCGGAATGACCAATATGACAAAACTGTTTGTAATGATTGACGTGATTCTTGCAGTTGTTCTTATTGTAGTTGATACAATTGTAATTGTACGTTGGAGAAAAAAGAAAAAACAGGCTGTAAACGAATAATTAAACAGTAATCTGGAGACATAAGTCCCCCTTTTAAATCTGGAAAAAGCAGAGCAAGGAATCTGTAAAAGTTTCAGAGAAAAAAGGGGGATTTTTTTATGTGATTTTTGTCTTGCAGAGTGAGGGAAAATTATTTATTATGAAAGGAGTTGTAATAACAGGAAAAAAGGAGGACTGGTATGATCAGCATTGCGATTGTAGAAGATGAAGAACTGTATGCAAAGCAGCTTCAGCAGTTTCTGCATCAATATGAAAAAGAGAACAAAGAGATGTTTGACATTACAGTCTATTCAGATGGCGATCAGATTGTAAATAAATATAAATCCCAGTATGATATTATCCTGATGGATGTGGAAATGAAATTTATGGACGGAATGTCTGCCGCTGAAGAAATCCGTAAAATTGACACGGAGGTTGTGATCATTTTCATTACGAATATGGCACAATATGCGATCAGGGGATATGCAGTGGATGCGTTGGATTATGTACTGAAGCCGGTGTCCTATTTCGCATTTTCCCAGAGGCTTAACCGTGCTATCAGCCGGATGAAAAAGCGGAAAACGAAGATCATCATGGTGAATATGAAAGGCGGCATGGTCAGGATTAATGTTGCAAATATTTATTATATTGAAAGTCAGGGACATACTCTGATACTCCATACCATACTGGGAAACTATGAAACAACAGGGAAAATGAAGGAGATGGAGGAAAAGCTTTCGGAGATGAATTTCTGCCGTGGAAATAAGGGATATCTGATCAACCTCCAGCATGTGGACCGGATCCAGGATGGATGTGCTTTGGTGAAGGGAGAAAATCTGACATTGAGCCGTGCACGAAGAAAGGTCTTCATGGAAGCCCTGACCAGATATTGGGGAGAGGTGATAAAATGACAGAATATTATCTGCCCGATATTCCAAGACTTTATACGGCACTTGCAGAGTGGATGGCTTGTCTGATTTTTATTTTGCCTTTCAAAAAAAGATTTTCACCGGCTGTAACAGGTTGTCTTGTGGCAGGTGCATTTGGAATACAGAGCGTATTTCTGATTTCTACCGGTGGGGTAAGACTGATTTTTTGGATCCCCTGTATGATATTTGCGGTTTTTCTGATGGTTGCTTTTGTTTTTTGCTGCTGTGAGATCAGGCTGACAGATGCGGCATATTTTGGAATGATTGCTTTTGTAGCAGCTGAATTTATGGCTTCTGCCGGGTGGCAGATCCTGTGTTATACAGGGAAAGAAGCATGGATGTCCTGGTGGCAGCAGGGAATGGCAATTCTTCTGATCTATGGTGTGATTGCAGTGATATTGTACAAAATTCTTCATATTCATATGCCAAAGGATGGACAGATGGAAATCACCAGAAGGGAATATTTTTCCGGACTCCTGATCAGTATTGCCGTATTTGCTGTCAGCAATATGAGTTATGTGAATGTGAACACGCCATTTACAGGCAGATATTCTTTTGAAATGGGGAATATCCGTACTATGGTAGATGTTGCAGGAATTGCAATTTTATATGCACATTTGATACAGTGCTGTGAGCTCCGGGTGAGAAAAGAACTGGAGGCGGTGCAGAATGTGCTTCAGAATCAGTATGCGCAATACAAGCAGTCAAAAGAAAGCATTGAGCTGATCAATTATAAGTATCATGACCTGAAGCATCAGATTGCTGTGCTAAGAAGTGAAGCTGATCCTGGAAAAAGGGAAGCATTTCTGGATAAAATGGAAGCAGATATAAAGAAATATGAAAGTCAGAACAAAACAGGAAATAAAGTGCTGGATACCGTGCTGACTACCAAGAGCCTTTATTGCGCAAAGCATAACATAACCTTTACCTGCGTTGCAGATGGAACCCTGCTGGATTTTATGGATGTTATGGATATCTGCAGTATTTTTGGAAATGCATTGGATAATGCCATTGAATGTGAATTGAAGATTCCGGATAAAGAAAAAAGATTAATACACGTCAGTGTCTCAAAACAGAAAAACTTTCTGCTTCTCCGGTTTGAAAATTATTATGATACCGAACTGAATTACCAGGGCGGAGCGTTTATCACAACGAAGCGGGACAAAGAATTCCACGGTTATGGACTGAAAAGCATTCGCTATACGGTAAATAAATATGATGGCGCTGTTTCCATTGATACAAAGGAGAATTGGTTTGACCTGAAGATACTGATACCGGCCAGCGAAAATGCACAAAAACAGATTGATAAAATCGTATAATATATACAAAAAATGTATTGCAATTTTCTAAAAAAAGTAGTAAAACTTTAGTTAGATAAAGAGAAATGCATTGAACAGGACAAATTACAAAAGATAACCGGAACACAGAGAGCCGCAGACTGGTGAGAGGCGGCAGAAGGTATTTTGTGGTATCACCTGGGAGCATCCCGCTGAAAAAATAATAACTAATTTCAGTAAGCTGGGACGTAGTCTTCACGTTACAGAAGAAGCTGTTTATACAGACAGCAATGAGTGGTCGTATTTAGTAATAGATACGATAATACAAAGTGGTACCACGGAAATTCCGCCTTTGTTATCCATTGGATAGCAAGGGCGTTTTTTATATATATTAACCACTTGACTACAAATGAAAGACGAGGAGAAAGATTATGAGTGGAATTATGATGATGGTAATCGCTATCGTAGTTCTGGGCGGCGCCTATCTTCTGTATGGCCGTTACCTCCAGAACAAATGGGGAATTGACCCGAAAGCCAAAACTCCGGCTTACGAAATGGAGGATGGAGTTGATTATGTACCGGCCGATACCAATGTAGTATTTGGACATCAGTTCGCATCCATTGCCGGTGCCGGCCCGATCAATGGACCAATCCAGGCTGCAATTTTTGGATGGCTTCCGGTACTTCTTTGGATCCTGATCGGTGGTGTGTTCTTTGGAGCAGTTCAGGACTTTGCATCTATGTATGCCTCTGTAAAGAACAAAGGACGTACAATCGGATACATTATTGAAGCGTACATTGGAAAACTTGGAAAAAAATTATTCCTTTTATTCTGCTGGCTATTCTGTATTCTGGTTGTTGCGGCATTCGCAGATGTTGTAGCCGGAACCTTTAACGGATTTGCCACAAATGATGCAGGAGAAGTGACAAAGGTAGTGGCAAATGGAGCTGTTGCGACAACTTCCATGTTATTCATTTTTGAAGCAGTTGGACTTGGATTTTTCCTGAAATACACAAAGTTCAATAAATGGGTAAATACTGCTTTTGCAATTGTGCTGTTGGTTGCAGCAATTGTGCTGGGACTGCAGTTCCCGATGTATGTAAGCCTTGGAACATGGCACATTATTATCTTTGTATATATTCTGATTGCCAGTGTAGCTCCTGTATGGGCGCTGCTTCAGCCACGTGATTATCTGAACAGTTATCTTCTGATCTTCATGATCGTGGGCGCTGTTATCGGTGTATTTGCAGCGAACCCGGCATGTAATCTTCAGGCCTTTACAAGCTTTAATGTAGATGGACAATACATGTTCCCAATCTTATTTGTAACAATCGCCTGTGGTGCAGTTTCCGGCTTCCATTCCCTGGTATCTTCCGGTACTGCTTCCAAGCAGATTAAAAATGAAAAGAACATGCTTCCAGTTTCATTTGGTGCAATGCTTATGGAAAGTATGCTTGCAATCATCGCATTGATCGCAGTTGCATCCTTTGGACAGGGCGAGGCAGCTGCACAGGGACTTACCACCCAGCCCCAGATTTTCGCAGGTGCGATTGCAAACTTCCTTTCTGTGATCGGTTTGCCTCACTCACTGGTATTTACATTGATCAACCTTGCTGTATCTGCTTTTGCGCTTACATCACTTGACTCTGTAGCCAGAGTAGGACGTCTGTCCTTCCAGGAATTTTTCCTTGATTCTGACACAGATGAGAAAAATATGAGTCCATTCCAGAAAGTAGTAACAAACAAATACTTTGCAACCATCATTACACTTGTACTTGCTTACCTGCTTACAAAGGTTGGATATGCAGAAATCTGGCCACTGTTTGGTTCTGCAAACCAGCTGTTATCTGTACTGGCACTGGTAGCCTGCGCAGTATTCTTAAAGAAAACCAAGCGTCAGGGCTGGATGCTCTGGGTACCAATGGTATTTATGATGGCAGTTACCTTTACCGCACTTGGAATGACAATTGTAAAGCTTTCCAAAGCATTTGTAACAACAGGTCTGGATCTTGGAAATTCTTTACAGCTGATATTTGCAGTATTACTGTTAATACTGGGTGTGCTGGTTGCAATCCAGGGTATTAAGAAGCTTTTGGAAAAACCGGAAACTGAAAAGAAAGCAGAACGGGTATAATAAGAATAACCCCGTCACAAAATAAGTCCCCAACGCAGTACATTTTACAGACTGCGTAGGGGACTTTTTTTATACGGCTTTAGCCTGTTCAAAATGTCTACGCATCGTGTAGACACTTTGAATTTTTACTTATTGCCTCTTATTGATTTTTTTGTTGAAATACAGAAAGAAAATTACATTAAGCAAAATGCCTACCAGTGTGGAGGCAGGTGCTGCTAGACCGATTTTTGTCAGGCTGGCAGCAGGCTGAATGCTCATATAATATGACATTGGAAGACGCACCAGAAGTGTCTGGAACAATCCCTGAAACATAACCCATAAGGTCTGATTATTTCCGTTAAAATAACCAACCATACTAAACATAATTGCTGTTAAAATTGTTTCAGGCGCGAAGCCCTTCAGATACTCAAAGCCTTTCTGGATAACTGCTGCATCAGTTGAGAACAGGCTGGCAAGTACATCACCCTTCAATAGAATCAGAACAAAAACCAGACATCCGAATAGCAGTCCGACTCCGATTCCGGTGAACATGGACTGCTTTGCACGCTTCGGCTTTCCCGCTCCTACATTCTGGGAAACGAAGGATGCCATGGACTGCATCAGTGCGCTTGGAATTAGCATGGCAAAGTTTACAATTTTGCAGGCAACCCCATATCCGGAGGAGGCTTCCAGTCCCAATCTGTTTACAAATGCACAAAGTGCCAGGAAGGACAGCTGGGTAAGAAATTCCTGGAGAGCCAGAGGCAGTCCGATTCCCAGAAAACGTTTACATTGGGAATTAAAACAGAAGTCGGATTTTTTGATGGAAAAGGGAAGCTTCTTTTTCAGCAGGATGATGATCGCACATACTACACTGACCGCCTGTGCGAAAACGGTTGCGAGAGCTGCGCCGGCGGCATCCAGATGAAGTCCTGCAACCAGAAATAAATCTCCGAAAATATTTACAATACAGGCTACCAGAACGAATAAAAGCGGCGACTTACTGTCACCAAGCCCGCGGAAAATAGCAGCGAGCAGGTTATAGGCAACAATGAAGAAGATGCCGCTTCCACAGATTCTTACATAGCTTGTGGTAAGTGAAACAGCCTCCACAGGAGCCTGCATAAGCACGGAAATAGGGTGGGCGAAGGTAATCATTACAATAAAAAGTATGGCAGAGATAACAGCAAAAACAACTGCAGCACCGCCAATGACAGAGCCAATCCGTTCAGGCTTTTTTTCGCCAAGATAGCGGGCTATGAGGACTGTGATTCCCATAGCAAACTGTGTTACCACAAAAGTCACAAGGTTCAGTACCTGGCTTCCGGTAGAAACGGCAGATAATCCGGAGGTGGAGCCGAAGCGTCCAACTACCAGAAGGTCTACGGCACCATATGCTGCCTGCAGTACAAGCGCTCCCAGAATCGGCAGCATAAAAAGGGCAAGCTTTTTCAGAATGCTGCCCTGGGTGAAATCATTTTTTTCATTTGTCAAGGTCAATTCTCCTTTCACACATAATCTTATAAAATTTCTCCATGGTCCGGATGGTACACAGAATGTCCTCATCTGGAATACTGTCTACATAACCGGACAGGATAGTAAAGTACTGCTTATTGTACTTTTCGGAAAGGGCTTTTCCGGCTTCTGTGACAGTAAGATAAGTAACCCGGCCGTCCTCTGCAGATGCAAACTTTTTCACATAGCCTTTGGCTTCCATGTCCTTCACTGTACGGGTTACACCGGGACGTGGGAGGGAAAGAGCATCACTTACATCTGATACCCTCACTTGGATTCCCTGCTTTTCCAGCTTTTCAATGATATCCAGATATTGAATATAAGAAGATGCAACTCCATCTGGCAGAGGCGGCAGCATATCCCGGATCCGCTTGCCCTGATAACAGGCATCCATCATACGCTTGATAAGTTCAATGTCCATAGTTATTTCTCCTTACAAAAAAATAATTACCACTGTTAATTAACAGCAGTAATTATAATAAGAGCGAAAACTTTTGTCAAGAAAAATGTGTAATTACATATTTTGCATTGATTTTTTAGGTTACTGTTTATTGGTAACATTCTGCGAGGTGTTTTTTGTAAGCAAAGCTCACAGAAAAAACGAGAACCTCGGCGCGAAATCATGCGAATGCATGATTTCTGTGCATCCCGAAGCGTGTTGCTGGTCACAGAGTGAACAGTAGCTTTTTTAGTGTCAAACTGACTGGATAAATTCCTTCACATAAAAAAGTGCAGCCCCGATCGCAGGTGTATACTGCCCATGTGTGCCCACGAGAATCTGTTCTTCTTTCAGCTCAAATGGAGTCATGGAATTGATCTGCCGCAGCAGATAATCCGTGTCATCTTCCGTAAAATAAGGTGCAAGATATCCACTGATAATGATGGGTGCATCAATAACCAGATTCAGGTTTTTCATTGCAAAAGCCAGATGTTTCAGATAATCCTCCCAGATTTGTATAAGCTGGGGGGATTTTTTTTCTCTTAAAAGAGGAAAAAATTCCTTTATAGTCATGCCGCTGGCCTGTTCCAAGGAGTTGGCAGAGCAATAGGTTTCCAGACAGCCCCGGTTTCCGCAGTAGCAAAGCGGTCCGTCAGGGTTGACGCATATATGCTCGATTGTTCCGCTGTGCATAGAACGTCCCTGGTGAATCTGGTGATTGGTGATAATGGCACCGCCAAGATTTCGATTCAATAAAAGGACAACAGCGCTGTCAAGCTCCGGATGATTCCACAATTCCAGAAAAGCAGCTGATTTGGAGTCATGTTCCAGATGGCAGGGATAAGGCAGATGCTTGGAAAAATCCTTTAGACGCATACCGGTGTTGTTCATAATGTTTCCGTAGATAACAGTGGTATTATCCGGGGAAGTAATTCCCTGGGTAGCGATGGAAACCCCCAGAATTTTATTCTCCGGATACTGGTTTTTGTCAATAAAGTCCTTGACTTTGTCAGTGATCTGCTGGTAATACGCAGCTGTGTTTGAGTAGGTAAGCGGAATTGTATCCGTATAGACCGTGTTTCCGTACAGATCAATGGCGGTGATATGAAACATATTTTTTAATATTCCAACACCAATGGAAATTCTGAAATCCGAAACAATCTGAATGGCATTGGCCTTTCGTCCTCCGGTGGAATCAAAGTAACCATTTTTCTCAATCAGCCCTTCATTTTCCAGAAGATTTAAATTCTGGCTGACAGTAGACAGACCCATCTGCAGATCCTGAACGATCTGTAGCTTTGAGGTCAGTTTGCTCCGGTAAATGTATTGGTAAATTTTGGAACGGTTTATTTTCTTTAAAGCAATGGTGGTTAATCCTTTTTCACTCATGATGGTCTCCTGGTTATGTCTTTAGTACAACATAAGGTTAGTGACTGCTAATAAATATTCAAATAGGTAATGTTACTGTCCATTGGTAACAAAGCTTGTATTGCAGACTATGAAGTGAACAGTAATCATGTAATCTTTACTTTATCAGATAATGTTAAGTCTTACTTGCATTTTAGTATAGAACAGTTAAAAAAGCAATAAGCAGAAAATTACTGGTAAAACCATACAAAAATTAGAAATAAAAATTAGGATTTCTGTCAATGGATTTTTGAAAAGAAAAGATATATACTCAACTTACAATTAAGACATACACATAAGTTAAAACAAAAAGAAACATAAAGAACAACAAAACAGATTGGGATTGAGAATCAGATCTGTACAATAAGAAAATTAGGGAGGAACAGAACATGAAATTAACATTAAACGGAATCAAAGAGCATGAAGCATGGGAAAAAGCAGGAATTCAGCTTCCAGGTTATGATGTGGAGAAAATATCTGCCAAAGCGAAAGAAGCTCCGGTATGGGTACATTTTGGAATCGGCAATATTTTCCGTGTATTTATCGGTGGTATTGCAGACGGACTTCTGGAAGACGAAATTCTGGACAGAGGAATTACCTGTGTGGAGACCTTTGATTATGATGTAGTGGATAAGATTTATGAACCATATGACAATCTTGGATTAAATGTAATCCTTCATGGAGACGGAACCCGTGAATATAAGGTTCTGGGCGCTCTGGCAGAAGCTGTAAAGGCTCAGTCTTCAGACTTGGAACAGTGGAACCGTCTGAAAGAAATTTTCACCAGCAAATCCCTTCAGATGGCATCCTTTACCATCACGGAAAAAGGATATGCATTACATAAAGCTGACGGAACCTGGTTCCCATTTGTACAGGCTGATATCCAGAATGGTCCGGATAAGGCCACAGGTGCCATGGCAGTTCTGGTGGCAATGCTCTACGAGAGATATAAAGCAGGCGAATATCCGATCGCTCTTGTATCCATGGACAATTGCTCCCAGAATGGTGCGAAGCTTCGTGAGTCTGTGCTGACTATGACAGAAGAATGGAAGAAAGCCGGATTTGTAGATGATGGATTTATAAGCTATGTAAGTGATGAGAAAGTGGTTGCTTTCCCATGGACCATGATCGATAAGATCACACCTCGTCCCAGTGAGCAGATTGCAGCTGACCTTGAGAAGCTTGGCGTAGAAAGCATGCAGCCTGTTATCACAAGCAAGAAAACATATATTGCACCATTTGTAAATGCTGAGAAACCACAGTATCTTGTAATCGAGGACAGCTTCCCCAATGGACGTCCTGCTCTGGAAAAAGGCTTCGGCGTATACATGGCAGACAGAAATACAGTAAATCTTTCTGAGAGAATGAAAGTAACGGTATGTCTGAATCCGGTTCATTCTGCAACTGGTCCTCTTGGCGTGGTTCTTGGATATGACCTTTTTGCCCATATGCTGAATACAAATGAAGACATGATGAAAATGGCACGTATGGTAGCCTATAGTGAGGGACTTCCGGTAGTTGCTGATCCTGGAATCCTTTCCCCACAGGCATTTGTGGATGAGCTTTTTAACGATCGTTTCCCAAATGAATACCTTGGCGATACCAACCTTCGTCTTGCTGTGGATGTATCCCAGATGGTTGGAATCCGTTTTGGAGAGACTGTAAAGGCATATGTGAAGAGATTCGGGAATGCATCTAAGCTCACAGCAATTCCTCTTGGAATCGCTGGCTGGTTAAGATATATGCTGGCAGTGGATGATGCAGGGAATAAATATGAACTGGCACCAGATCCGATGAATGAGGAACTCCAGGAACAGTTAAAGGATATTGTTATTGGAAAGCCTGAGACTTTTAAGAATCAGCTGAAACCGATCCTTTCTAACGAGCGCCTGTTTTTCACAGATCTTTACAAAGCTGGTGTGGGAGAGAAGATTGAGAACATGTTCAGGGAAATGATCGCAGGGCCGGGAGCTGTGAGAGCTACAATTCATAAATATGTTACAGCGTAACAAATTTATCTGGGATGCACTATGCTGATAAGTCCCGAATATAGGATAGCAAAAATGCGGGTGTTGTTATCTGTTTAACTGTAGACTATTGAATGAGAAATTTGGGGAGGAAATACAAAATGACAGAACCGGTATTTGTGGCAGAGTCAGCCAGACTGCTGATCGCGGCAGGGACAGGAATTATATTGCTTCTGCTTCTTATCATTAAATTTAAGATTCATCCGATTTTATCACTGCTGATTTCAGCATTGGTTATTGGGCTTGGAGCCGGAATGCCGGTTCCAACCCTGGTAAGTACAGTGGAAAAAGGTGCGGGTGATACCTTGCAGGGAATTGTCCTGCTAATTGGACTTGGCTCTTTGTTTGGAGGAATCCTGGAAGTATCAGGAGGTGCACAATGTGTTGCCCAGACTTTGATCAATAAATTCGGTGAGAAAAAATCTGGAATTGCATTGGGAATCACAGGGCTGGTAGTTGGTACAACCGTATTCTTTGAGGCTGGCGTGGTGATTCTCATTCCACTGGCATTCGGACTTGCAAAAAAGACAAAGAAATCTACTTTATATTATGTGATCCCTCTTCTGGCTGGACTTGCCACAGGCTTTGCATTTATTCCGCCATCAGCAGGCTCTGTCCTGGTGGCAAATATGCTGAACGTGGATCTTGGCATTATGATAGCAGTAGGTGTGCCTGTTGGAATTTTGTCACTGATTTTTGCCGGTATTTTATGGTCAAAATTTATCGGAAGTAAAATTGATGCAGGACTTCCTTCAAATATTCAGGAAGTTCGGGAAGCCGAAGAAGGAAATCTTCCGAAGTTTTCTACAGTGTTATGTATTATCCTTGTACCATTGGTACTGATTTTGTGTAACACACTTTCAACTTATATTCCTGGTATTGCTCCGGCGAGACCAGTGCTGGAATTTCTGGGAACTCCATTTGTAGCGCTGATCATTGCTGTGTTGTGTGCCATGTACTTCCTTGGAAAAAAACAGGGATATGATGGAGAGCAGTTAAAGAAAATTCTGGACCGTTCCCTGCGCCCTACAGGACAAATCCTACTGGTAATTACTGGCGGCGGAATTGTCCGCTGGGTGCTTCAGGACTGCGGAATGGGAAATATTATTGGACCAGCCCTTGAAAAAAGCGGACTTCCGTTAGTATTGATTGCTTTTCTCATTGCAGCACTGATCCGCTCGTCCGTTGGAGCTGCTGTGGTAGCCATGACAATGGCAGCTGGAATCATGGCCGCTATGCCTGGAGTAGCAGGACTGTCACCACTTTATCTGGCTGCCATGGTCTGTGCCATCAACGGAGGAGCAACTGCTTTCAGTCATGTAAATGATTCAGGCTTCTGGCTGGTCAGTTCCCTTCTTGAGATTGATGAGAAAACGACTTTGAAATCCTGGACCATGATGGAAACCATTATTGGAATTACAGGTCTGGTCTGTGCTATTGTGATTAGTCTGTTTGCGTAGGAGCGTGAAAGCGATGAAAATAAAAGTAACATTGGGAACTATGCAGAATGCAAGTAAATTGGTCATTATTGCAGAATCAATTTCCTGCGATGTGGATCTTTGTTATAGACGCTATATTGTGGACGCGAAATCCATGCTTGGAGTCTTAAGCCTGCCGGATTTTGCATATGGAGAATTGCAGATTCCAGTTGAGACGGAAGAGGAAAAGAGGTGGATTTTAGAAAAACTGGCTGAAGCCGGGCTGTTATATGAGAAAAAAAGGAGGAGAAATAATGTTAAGGAAGCAGTTAAATGGAATTCAGCATGTGGGAATTCCTACAAATGATATAGAAACAACCGTTGAATTTTATAGAAGGCTTGGATTTGAGGTCGCTTTGCAAACTGTCAACGAGGAAGCAAATGAGAAAGTTGCATTCCTCAAGCTGAATAATCTGGTAATTGAGACATATGAGAATAAAGCTGCTAAAATGGAATTAGGCGCTATAGATCACGTTGCAATTGATGTAAAAGACATCGAAAAAGTATATGAACTGATCAACCATGCTGGTTTAAATACCACCAGGGATACGATCCATTTTTTACCATTCTGGGAAAACGGAGTCAGATTTTTCACAATTAAGGGACCGAATAAGGAAAAGATAGAGTTTAGCCAGTATCTGTGATACCCCGGCGGGAACATTCAATTACCCATCCGTAAATCAAGTAGGAAAATACAGAAAGAAGGCATATGCCATCACACTTGGAGTAGTCGGTGTGATGGCATTTTGATTTACGAGGGAGTCTTATATTCAAATTGTCCAAATGGGTACAACATAATTTTCCCTGTCGATTACGCTTACGCTAGAGCCTGTTTGAAAAATAAAAGTTGCACAAAACATATATTCTAATACCCATTTTCATGTTAGAATAAAGAAAAAGGGGTGTTAATTATGTTGAGATGATACGAATTAACCGATGAAGAATGGAACCGTATAGCTCCATTACTGCTGCCTGAAAATTCCGGAAAACAGGGACGCCCCCAAAAGTGCAGCCGGACAATTCTGAATGGAATTGTTTGGATTGCTCGTAGCGGAGCTCCATGGCGAGACCTTCCAGAACGTTATGGTTCCTGGCAAACTGTTTATTCCCATTTCCGTAAATGGATTGAAGACGGCACCCTTGATAATATTTTTCGTGTTTTGAGCTTAGAAGCCGAATTAACAGAACTGTCAATTGACGCTTCTATTGTCAAAGCTCATCAGCATAGTGCTGGAGCAAAAAAAGAGGGTCACCAAACGAAATCGAACACAGCCGTGGTGGAGCCAGCACAAAAATCCATGCAGTTGTAGATGCATACGGTTATCCGGTTTATTTTATGATCAGTGAAGGGCAGCGTAACGATATCAATTACGCAATCCCTTTGCTGGATCATGTCAATCCCAATGGAAGTAATGTATTGGCAGATCGTGGATACGACTGTAACAATCTAACTGATTATATCTATGCCCATGGAGGAGAACCAACGATTCCTTCTAGAAAAGGTGCTAAATTTGAACGCCATTGCGATTGGTGGCTTTACAAAGAGAGACATTTGGTAAAAAATTATTTTCTCAAATTGAAAGCTTATCGTCGAATTGCCACCCGCTATGATAAGCTGGCTTTAACTTTCTTGGGATTTATATGTATCGCTTCAATATTAATTTGGTTAAAATGAACAACTTACAATGTTTTTCAAACAGGCTCTAGCAGTTGAAATACTACATGACAAAATAGAAATGAATAAAAGTAGGTGACAAAAGTTATGATTGACGATCCCTTTTCAGATTTACTGAAAACAAACAAGCGCAAAGAAAATATCTCCAAATTAAACGATGATCTTGCCTATGAGATTCTTTCCGTGGTGGAGGAAATTCCGGCGGGGAGAGTGGCAACCTATGGACAGATCGCGAAGCTGATCGGGCGGGAGAAGAATTTCAGATTGGTGGCGAGAGTGTTGTCACATGCAGAGAACTATGGGAAGTTTCCCTGCCATCGGGTGGTGAACCATATGGGGAGGCTGGCGCCGGGGTGGACAGAGCAGGAGTGGCTGCTGAAAGGGGAAGGAGTTACTCTGAAAGAAAATGGTTGTGTAGATTTGAAGAAATATTTGTGGGAATGTTGATTTTAGAAAGGGTGTATAACGATAAAGAAAAATCTAAAACGAATACGGAATATATTTTTATGGTTTTTACTTATTGTAGTTCTGGTGAATGTTTTTGCACCGCTGTATTGCAGGAAGCCAGATGAAAAATTTGCGGAAACGCTGAAACAGACAGAATTTACTTCCGATACGCCAGGGGGCGAACGGATCCGCTGTATTGATGACAATGAAGAGGCACTTTTGTGGAGACTGCGGATGATTGGAGCAGCGAAGAAGAGTATTGTGCTGGCAACCTTTGATCTGCGGGCGGATGAAAGCGGAACGGATCTTCTTGCGGCGCTGAATCACGCTGCTGAAAAAGGTGTGGAAATCAAGCTCTTAATTGACGGAATTTACCAGCAGTTGTTCTTGAATGGAAGCAAGGAATTTCAGGCACTTGCGTCGCGGGAAAATGTGGAGGTAGGTGTTTACAACCCGGTGAGCCCGGTTGGCTTATTTAAGCTCAATTACCGTATGCATGATAAATATGTGATTGTGGATGACAAAATGTATCTGCTGGGTGGCCGCAACAGCAATGATATTTTCCTTGGAGATTATACCTCAGATATCAATGTGGATCGGGATATTCTGGTATGCGATACAACAAATGGCAAGGGTGAATCCCTGCAGGAACTGGAAGCATATTTTCAGCAGATTTGGAATGAAGATTGCGTGAAATTAAAGGGTGGAAGAAAAAAGAATAGTTCGGAAATTTCTGTGTTAGAAGAAGCAGCAGACGACAGTGAGGGTTCAGAAAGTAATTTGAAAAACTCTGATATTGTGAATGGAAAATCGAATGCTGAAAATGAAATAACAGACGAGACACAGGAAAAGCTTTCAAAGTACGAAAAACAATACCAGTCTTTAGAAATGCGTTACGCTTCCCTAAAAGAAAAATACACTGATATTGAAGATTACAACTCCTGGCAGGAGGATACTATTCCGGCGAATAAAATTACGCTTGTCAACAACGGAACCCATGCAGGCCCCAAAACGCCTCTGGTACTTCAGACAATTCGCTATCTGGCGCAGAACGCAGACAATGTAACGATCCAGACCCCATATGTGATCTGCAACGGATACATGTACCACACTTTAAATGAAATCGCGTCCCATGCCCGGTTAAAGATCATTCTTAACGCAGTAGAAAAAGGCTCCAACCCCTGGGGCTGTACCGACTACCTGAATCAGAAAAAGAAAATCCTGAATACCGGTGCCGATGTATATGAGCTGATGAACGAGGTTCCAGTTCACACCAAAGCAGTCCTGCTTGACGACCGACTCTCTGTCGTCGGATCCTATAACCTGGACATGAGAAGTACTTATCTGGATACGGAATTAATGCTTGTTATCGACAGCAAAGAGCTGAATCAGCAGATTCAGTCCACGGAAAGTACTTACATAGAAAAAAGTAAAGAAGTTCTGTCAAACGGACAGGAGACTGAAGGGGGACAGTATGAAACGAAAGTGCTGAACTGGCAGAAAAAACTTTTCTATGGAGTGCTGCGGATTATAATCAGACCATTGCGCCAGCTGTTATAAGTATTATATTTCTTGAAGTAAAAACGGTGAAATACAGCAAAGAAGTTACTATTGTTATAAAAAAACAATACAAGAAAAAGGACTTAAGGGGCGTAACTGTCATATAAAAACTATAATAGTACGATTAAAATCTGCTAATATCTTCACTTGCTGTTCCTTGAATCCACATAAAACCACACAGGTTTTTCCAGTATTGTAAAGAAACGGAAAGAAAAAGGAAAAAAGCCAGTGAAAAATCAAATAAATAGTAAATTAGGAATTGATTTTTTTTATAAAAGCAGTTAGAATGACCTGTGGGAACAAAAATAGTTCCCCAAAATTAGAAAATAAAGGCAGGTGAACAGAATGGATAGTTGCGATTCTCATGGGCGAAGTAGTTGCATAGGATGGAAAAACGAAATGACAGATGAGCATCGTGCACATTCTGTTCTTCTTTTCATGTAAAAGGCGCATTGCGCTTAAGAACACTGTTTCATTTCTTTTTTCTATCCTATGAGTTCTTCAGAAGAATCCAATATTCCCTAGAACCTGTTTGAAAAAGTATTCCCGCAATCTGCACGCTCCACTTTGCAGTATATTTTACCCGAATTCGGTTGCCGTAGCTCGCTATGGTGTCCTCATCCGGGCAAAATCCCCCACAAATTGTGACGTACATCTTGCAGAAAACCTTTTTCAAACACGCTCAAAGAACAGAAAAGCTACACGCTAGAATTCTGTTTAAATACGGATTTTACTGTCCGTAAAAACGGACTTTGTATAAGTCTGTCAAAAATACATAAGATAAACACCTGGAAATGGTGAACTGTCTTATTGTCAGATTGGAGAAAGTAGGATGGAGAAAAGAGTGCAGGACTACACCCAGGACATTCTGGCTGTAGTAAGAAGTAATACCTCTCCGGCAGCTATGAGCGATAAGCTGGGAGATTTTCATGCCAATGACATTGCAGATGCAATGCCAAGGCTGACTGTTCAGGAACGCTGCAAACTGTACCGTATTCTGGAACTGGATATGCTGTCCGATATTTTTGAGTATACGGACTCAGATAATGCAGCAGAATATGTGAAAGAGATGGATGTAAAAAAAGGTGCAGCCATTCTTTCACGCATGGAGACTGATGCCCTTGTAGAGGTTCTTCATAAGATTGATAAAGCCAAAAAGAAATTGCTGTTCGAATTAATGGATGATGATGTCCGCCACGATATTGAGATGATCGCTTCCTTTGATGAGGATGAAATCGGCAGCCGTATGACGACTAACTGCATTATCATTCGTGAGAACCTGACTGTGAAGCAGGCTATGAACAGCCTTGTAGAGCAGGCTGCTAAGAACGATAATATTTCCACAATCTTTGTGGTAACCGAGTCACAGAAATTTTACGGAGCCATTGATCTGAAAGACCTGATCATTGCAAGACAGGATAAATCCCTGGAAGATCTGGTGGCAACCTCTTACCCATATGTATATGCCGAAGAGGATATTGACGACTGTATCGAAGAACTGAAAGCGTATTCCGAGGATTCCATTCCCGTGCTGGATAATGACAACCGCCTTTTAGGTGTTATCACATCTTCCAATATCATCGACCTGGTTGATGATGAAATGGGAGAGGATTACGCCATGCTGGCAGGTCTTACCGCAGAGGAGGATCTGAAGGAGCCGCTGAAAGAGAGTATGAAGAAACGTATGCCATGGCTGATCGTTCTTCTTGGTCTTGGAATGGTTGTATCCTCTGTAGTAGGTGTCTTTGAGAACGTAGTAACCCAGCTCCCCATTATCATGGCCTTTCAGTCCCTTATATTGGACATGGCTGGAAATGTCGGTACACAGTCCCTGGCTGTTACCATCCGTGTTCTGATGGATGAGTCCCTCACCGGCAAGCAGAAACTGGAACTTGTATTTAAAGAAATGCGGATTGGTCTTTGCAATGGTGCGTTGCTTGGTATACTGTCCTTTGTACTCATTGGACTTTACATTTACTTATTTAAAGGAAAGACTTTGGTATTTGCATACGCCGTATCCGGCTGCATCGGAGTCGCCCTGCTCCTTGCAATGCTGATCTCCAGTGCCGTAGGTACCTGTATCCCTCTGTTTTTCAAAAAAGTAGGTGTAGACCCCGCCGTAGCCTCTGGACCATTGATCACCACCGTCAACGACCTTGTTGCTGTTGTGACATATTATGGACTTGGATGGGTATTCCTCATTGGAATCCTTCATCTGGCAGGTTAATAAGATTGTATATTGAAAGCTCTTTGGGAAGCAAATAAAAATTCCTAAAGGGCTTTTCTTATTGCTATTTAATTGGTTGGTCGTTATCCCGGACGCGATTTCACAATGTATATTTACCGCCGCGCGTCGCAACGTTCCGGCAAGCTAATGACTAACCTTTTACTGCACAAGTCAAAAAGTGCGTTCAAGTGTTTTTTAGAGAAACAAAAAATGAAACGAATCGACTTTGAAATAGAAATCTGCTTCCCGCTGATCCTAGACTCACTATTCATTTTTGTGTTTGGATTTGGTTTCCGGGGAGCTGCCATTGCAACTGTAATCTCCCAGTTTTTATCTGCAGCCTATGTACTTCTTTTCCTTGAGAAAAAGGCAGAAATGAAGGCACGGCTCCTGAAGAAAAAAGAACTTTCAGGATGCATGGAGAATGCAAAAATATTATCAGCCTGGGTACTGCAGGCTTTATCATGCTGCTGACGGTGCTGCCAGAGCTGAAAAGAATGGAAAATTAAAACAACCGATTTTTGGCCTCCTGTTTTCGATAAGCAGAAGGCGTCATCCCAGTATGTTTTTTAAACTGGCGGATATAATGTTCTGTGGTATCATATCCGATTGCTTCCGCAATATTTGCCACAGTCATAGTTGTATTTGCCAGGAAATCCTGGGACCGTTCGATTCGAACGGTACGGACCACTTCTGTATAGGTCATTCCCATCAGATCTTTAATTAAACGGGAAGTGTATTCATTGGAATAATGAAAACGCTTTGCCACAGTCGAAAGTGTCACATCTCTGTAATTATCCTGGATATACTGAATAATCGCATAACGCTGCACATCAATCTTGCTGTTGAAAAGAGGCATCTGCACAGATTCCGAGTAATTTCGTACCAATAGATAGAAATCCAGAAGCAGTACATTGGTAATGCACTGATAAGAGTATTCCTGTTTATTCATACTTTCCCATAACATCCAGCAAAAAGATTCCCGGATGTAAGAATCCATTCCTGAATGAAAAAGAATATAATCATTTGCTCTTTTGGCATAAATATTATTCAAAAAGAAAGAAGAGAGCTTATTTGGCGTATTCAAAAAATTATAAAACATACTATGCAGAGTGTTGCGGCGGAGCATGATGTTGATAATAATACTATCATCATAAACAGAAATAGAGTGCTCTACAGAAGGGGGGATTACGCAGAAATCTCCTGTTTTCATGGAAATGGTCTGTCCGGAAATCTCCTGTGTACACTTCCCGTCGTAAACATATACCAGCTCAAAAAATGTGTGGGAGTGAATCAGCGCCGGGCTATAGCGGTTATGCTTCTGTACCACAATGCTATCTTTGTCTGCCATATCAAAAAAGAAAGAGTCTTTAAATTCCGGTGGAATGGTTTCTTTCACTTCCGGAATCAGTAAGTGGCGGCGGATAACCTCCTGAATCTCCTGTTTTGCGATATAAGCATAAATCTGCCCGGCTTCCCGGGCTTCATACTGTTCTTTATAAAACAATTCTTCATCATTAAACTGATAAATCTGATGTCTCAGTTCTTCAACATCCATAAAAATCCCCCTTTTACAAAATCTTTTCACACAATCAAAATATTAAAATAAAGCGATTTATATGATGTATTTTAACATCTTAGATCAAATACATCAATAAAACTGAGCTAAATTGTGAATTTGAAATTTTAGGGGAAAGAATATAATAATCTCATAAACAGTTTTCAAGTGAACGGAGGGTAAACATGAGTGAACCGATTCTTGAAATGAAAAATATTTCCAAGAATTTTGGAAGCGTAATAGCACTGAAAAATGTAGATCTGGAGGTATATCCAGGGGAAATAAGAGGTTTGATCGGTGAAAATGGTTCTGGAAAGTCTACCATATCTTCTATTGCAGCTGGCATGCAGAAAGCCACCAGTGGAAGAATGACTTTCAAAAAGCAGAGTTGGGAACCAGTGAGTATGATAGATGCGCTACAAAACGGGATCGGAATGGTTGTGCAGGAGAGCGGAACCATTTCGGGGGTAACCGTTGCAGAAAATATTTTTCTGGCAGAGCTTTCCCAGTTTCGGAACAAGCTGGGGATGATCAATAAAAAGGCAATGAACCAGAAAGCGACAGAGGCAATGAGAGCCATTGGAGTAGAACATGTAACCGGCGATATGCCTATTGCTTCACTGGATTTTCAGACCAGAAAGCTGGTAGAAATCGCTAAGGTTATGCTGAAAAATCCAGACATTCTGGTAATTGATGAGACAAGCACAGCACTTTCACAGGATGGACGTGAGATCATGTATTCCCTGATCCGAAAGCTGCGGGACAGTGGAAAAGCAATAATCTTTATTTCCCATGACCTGGAAGAGATTATGGAAGTTTGTGATACACTCACTGTTCTCCGTGATGGAAACCTGATCCGTACGTTTAAAAAAGAAGAATTCAATGCGGATGAAATCCGTACAAGTATGATCGGCCGCGAGCTTCAGGGAGATTATTACAGAAGTGATTTTACCCCAAGCAGTCAGAAAGAAGCTGCCATAACAGCCACGAATCTGAAGTATAAAGAGGAGTTAAAATCTGTAAGCATTACTTTGAAAAAAGGCGAAATCTTAGGCATTGGCGGACTTGCCGCCTGCGGAATGCACACTTTGGGAAAAGCCATGTTCGGCGCACTTGCCCTGGAAGAGGGAGAAGTAACCACTTACGATGGAACGAAGATCAACAGTCCCCACATCGCAGTTGCAAACAAGATTGGTTATGTGTCAAAGGACAGGGATGTGGAATCCCTTTGCCTGTCCGCAAGTATCCAGGACAACATTGCAGTTGGCGGAATGGAAAAATATGCCGTAAACGGATTCCTTATAACAAATAAAAAGGAAAAAGAATATGTGGCAAAACAGATAAAAGATCTTTCTATTAAATGTTCTGATGGCGACCAGCTGACAAGCCAGCTGTCCGGTGGAAATAAGCAGAAGGTTGTATTTGGAAAATGGATCGGCTGTGGAAGTGAGATCCTGATCCTGGATTGCCCCACCAGAGGTGTTGACATTGGCGTCAAACAGTCCATGTATCAGCTGATGATGGAGCTGAAAAAAGAGGGAAAGGCAATCCTGCTGATCAGCGAGGAGCTTCCGGAACTGCTGGGAATGAGCGACAGGCTTCTGATTATGAAAGACGGAAGCATTACCGGTGAATTTATGCGAAGTGAAAGCCTGACAGACGCAGATGTAATTGGATATATGATTTAAGGGGGAACATCAGATTATGAAAAATAATATGAATAAATATAAAGCAGCCCAAACTGCGATAAAGGTTCTTCCATTTGCGGCTCTGGTGCTTTTATTCGGAATCTTCCTGGCAGTAGTCAGTGCAAAAGGCTATCGGCTGGATATGTATCTGCAGATTGTTTTTAACGAAGGTGTTGTGTTGGCGGTGGTTGCTACAGGAGCAATTTTCATTTACACATTGGGAACTTTTGATATCAGTCTTGGCGCTGCAACCTTGTTTTCTGCAACCATGGGTGTGGTTACTTACAATACTACACAGAATGTAGTGTTAATGATCCTGGCAATCTTTGTAAGCGGAGTTGCATGTTCCCTTGTAAATTCCCTGCTGGCTTCGGTATTTCATATTCCAGCATTTGTTACTACAGTTGCCATGATGTCTGTGCTTTCTGCGATTGCCTCACAGATCGTTACCACAAAGGGTGGTGCACTTGGTGGGATCAGTATTCCGGGAGTAGTGGTAAAGCCGTTTGACAATATGGTTTTTAAAATCGTAGTATTGGCAGTCTTCTTTATTATCAGTTATTTTGTTTTCAATCTTACAAAAGTGGGAAGAAGGCAGAAATTTATCGGAGGAAATCCGGTGTGCGCAGCTCTTACCGGAATTGAATCCAACAAATATACCATTATTGCTTTCGTAATGGCAGGCCTGGGCGTAGGGCTTGGAGCGTTTCTTACTCTGGTTTATACACCATCTGTAACAACCACTACGGCCTCCAGCATTGGTATGAATATTTTTATTGCAATTGTATTTGGCGGAATGCCTATTTCAGGCGGAGCACGTTCCAGAATTTATGCGGCACTGGTTGGCGGTTTTTCCTTTATCCTGCTCAATGACATTCTGGAGCTGGTGATTGACGGAAGTGCGGCTTATGGAATCACCCAGGTGATCAGTGCAGTATTTTTCCTGATCGTTGTATATGTAACAAGCATGAATTATAAGACAAATATACTTCCAAGATAATGGAGAATAAGAAATAACTGTCCGATATATGGGATTTTTAATGGTGAATTAGCGTATAACGCTGCAAATAAAAAGGAGGAAATTCTAATGAAACGAACAATGAAAAAAATGGTAAGCATGGCATTAACAGGAACTATGGCTGTAGCAGTTCTTGCAGGAGCAGGAACAAGGGAAGTAAAGGCTGCTGACAAGGCAAAGATTGGTGTGCTGGTTGCAGACGTAAGTGGCGAGGAAGCACAGGGCTTCCGTTCTTATTATGAGAATTATATCGCTGGTAACTATGACGTAGAATTTAACTACACAGATGCGCTGCAAAGTGCAGAAGATGAGAAAACAGCAATTGAGAAGTTTGCTTCCCAGGGGTGTCAGGCAATCATCTCTTTTTCCAGCAACGATCGTGTACAGCAGATTGAGACTTGTGAAAAATACGGAGTTTACTATGCGGTAGCTTCCGGTGTGCTGGATGACGCACAGTATGAAACTTACAAAACTTATGAATATTTTGCTGGTCAGGTAGGACCTGGAAATGATACAGAGTTTGAAGCTGGAAAAGATATGGGAGCTTACTACAAAGAGCAGGGTGTTTCCAAAGTAGCAATCTATGGAGCTTTTATTCCGAACCCAATGCATGTTTACCGTGTTGCTGGTGTCCTTAACGGACTGGGTTGCACCTATGGCGGAGAAAGCGATATGAACGCTATCGCTGGACAGATTTTCCAGGATCAGACAGTTGATTTATCTAAAGTAGAAGGCGATGTAGAGGTTGTTTCCTATCTTCAGGGATATGGTGACACCACAACGGATGAGTTAAACGCAGCAATCCAGAAAACACCGGATGCATTTATTTCCGTAGGTATGGCAACCACATTCTTTGCACAGTCCTTAAGTGAGGCAGGAATCTCCTTCTCAGATATTGATTCCTTTACTGAGACAAACGGAAATTCTATGAAAAATGGTACCCTTACTTATCTTGCTGGAAAATATTCTTCTTCTATCGGACCAGTTTTTGCACTGGTAATGAATGCAATCAATGGAAATGTGATCAGAGACGAGGACGGAAACGCTCCATCTATCAGCCAGGGATATCTGGTAGCAACTGACAGCGACACATTTGATAAATACTCTGTTTCTGACAGTGGTGATGCACCAATCTATGACAAAGAAACTCTGGACAGTATTATTGGCGATAACGTTACATTTGAGGATGTAAAAACATTAGTAGAATCTAAGTAATTGTTTTGCAGGTAACTGTGACGACATTAAACAGTTACGAATTTAAATAACTGGAAATTAATTTATGAAAGCTCTGACCGATAACCCTGGATGCCCATATCCAGGAAATTGGACAGGCTGGATGGAGGCTGGAATTTATGAGCACCCCTAAGAAAATAGCGGGAACATTTACGATCCCTGTACTGACCTTACTTATTTTGGAAGTGATCTGTCTGTCACATGGAGAAAACATCATAACAAATCAGAAGGGCTTTGATAATTTTGTGGTCTATACTGCAATTGTTATGATTACAACAATTGCCCTGTCCATTAACCTGAACAGTGGAAGATTTGATTTTTCACTTGGAGCCATGGCTTCTCTGTCTGCTGTAGTGGGAGCGAAGATAAGCTATGCAGTATTAGGCGGCGGCTCAGGAAGTGCAGCACTTATGCTGGTAATCACTATTGCGGCCGGCGCTGTGCTGGGAATGGTATCTGGTCTTATTTATGTGACTCTCAGGATTCCGCCCATCATAACATCTTTGGGTGTAACCCTGATCTATGAAGGTGTTTTGTACACCATTACAAGCGGAAAATATGTAATGACAGAGGTACAGAATTCTTCCATGTCAGGCTTTGTAGGAACCTGGATTTATGCGGCGATTATTATTGCTGTGGTACTGGTCCTTTCCATTCTTCTGTTTGATTATACAAGGTTTGGTTATGACTATAATGCATTGAAAAATGGGCAGAAGGTAGCAGTAAATACAGGAATCAAAGAGATTCCAAATGCCATTGGCTGTTATGGGATCTGCGGTGCGCTGATGGGAATTGTTGGATTTTTGAATGCGGCAAGAAGTACGACCATCAATGGAGGCCAGCTGAACTTTGGCTCTATTTCCATTATGTTTACAGCATTTTTGCCAATGTTTATTGGTTCTTACATAAGCAGGTATAGCAATGAGAAACTTGGATTTTTGCTGGCTGCGGTTTGCATGTCTTTGCTGAATTCCACATTTGCAGTTCTCTCAAATGTGGTGACCGCTTCCATGCAGTCTATTATCAATGCAGTATTGCTGATGGCATTCCTGATTTATCTGAATAATGAAAAATTACTGGTAAGAATTTTCACGGGAAAAATCAGACAATAACTTGAGCCTGTTTGAAAAATCATTCCTGCAATCTGCACGCCCCACTTTGCGGTATATTTCACCCGAATTCGGTTGTCGTAGCCCGCTACGACGCCCTCATCCGGGCAAAATCTCCCACAAATTGTGACGCACATCTTGCAGAAAGCCTTTTTCAAACACGCTCTGAGATTGCAGCGGCCCTGCCGGAAAACTCCGTAGGGTCGCATTTTTATAACAATTTTGACAAAATTCTATGTGACAAGAGGTTTTTATGGCTGAAATGAAAAATCAGAAATTGTTGAATAAAGCATTAAATCTGCTTCCGGATCTGGTTGAGACAAAAGTAGATGCAGTGCAGACAGTAGAACTTTATAAAAATGATAACAGTATTGTCATTGAGCAGGCAGTTGATTACAGAAAGAGAGTTTTGAAAAAGGGAAGCCGGGTATGCCTGGATTTTGGAAATCATCAGGTTGGGTATCTGACTTTAAATCTGAATTACAGGGGGAGTCATCCAGACGCGCCTGTGTGGCTGAAGCTTCACTTTGCAGAAAATGCGACGGAGCTTTTTGAAGATGGAAAAAGCTATCAGGGCTGGATCTGTTCTTCTTGGATCGAAGAGGAACAGCTCCATGTGGATGTGGTTCCTTCCCAGCTGCGCCTGCCAAGGAGATATGCGTTCAGGTATGTGATGATCGAGGTTCTGGATATTAGTTCCAAGTTTGATCTTGTTGTGGAAGATGCTTTTTGTACCGCTGTTTCTTCTGCGAAAGACCAGGAGCTTTCCGCATTTAAGGCGCAGAATCATAAGCTGGCAAAAATGGATCAGATCGCATGCAGAACCCTTCACAATTGTATGCAGCAGGTGTTTGAGGACGGTCCGAAGAGAGACCGCAGACTGTGGATGGGAGATCTTCGTATCCAGGCACTGACCAATTATGAAACTTATAACAATAATGATATGGTGAAAGCCTGCCTGTATCTGTTTGCAGCACTTCCTATGGAAAAAGGAAGGATGGGGGCGTGCTTGTTTCTTTCCCCGGAACCGGAAGTGGATGATACCCAGATGTTTGATTATTCCCTGTTTTTCATAAACACACTTTGGGACTATTACGAAGCTACAAAGGATAAGGAAACTTTGCAGGAGTTATGGCCTGTAGCATTAAGACAGATCGAACTGGCAGAAGAGCAGCTGGATGAGAAAATGTTGGTAGGAGATTCAGATGTGCTGGGCTGGTGCTTTGTGGATTGGAATCTGAATCTGAATAAACAGGCGTCTGCCCAGGGGATTTTTCTTTATGCGCTTAGTGCAGCTATCCGGATTGCCCAGGTGCTAGGAGATGTTATGACGGAGGAAAAACTGGCGGAGCTTTACTGTGAGTGCAGAAATGCGGCGAATTTATATCTCTGGGATGGAGAAAAACAATGCTACATCAGTGGAAAAGAAAGACAGGTTTCAGTTGCTTCCCAGGTGTGGATGATTTTGGGAGAGGCGATTGAAGACCAGGCAGCAGTAAATCTTCTGCGCAGGGTGGAGACCATTTCGGAAGCTGAAAAAATGGTGACGCCATACATGTATCACAATTATATTGCGGCGCTGCTTCTTGTGGGGGAGAAAAAAATGGCTCTGCAGAAAATGGAAGCATACTGGGGCGGCATGACCGATCTGGGAGCGGATACATTCTGGGAATTATATAATCCGGAAAACCCTTCAGAATCACCATATGGCGGCACCATCGTGAACAGCTACTGCCATGCCTGGAGCTGTGGCCCGGCGTATTTTCTTAGAAAGTATTTTACAGCAGACGGCTCATTGAAAGGGGAAAAATAATGACAGAGATCGATATGAAAGGAAATCCTTTTTTTCTGGATGAAGAAGGAGAAAATTGGGTTCTGGATACCTGGAAAAATATGAGTCTGGAGCAGAAATGCGGACAGGTATTTTGCCCCATGGGGTTCAACGGAGAGGAAGAAACGCTGAAGCATTTTACCCAGGATATTCAGGTGGGTGGTCTGATGTATCGTGCAGACAGCGCGGAAAATATTCAGGATATTTATAGAAAGCTGCAGGCGTTTTCCAATATTCCGCTGCTACTTGCGGCTAATACGGAAGCAGGCGGAGACGGACTTGCCTATGAGGGAACTTCCTTCGGAAAACCTATGGCAGTGGCGGCTACAGATGATCCGGAAAATGGATACCGAATGGGATATACCGCCTGCAAAGAGGGTGCAGCTTTGGGGCTGAACTGGTCTTTTGCGCCTATTGTGGATATTAATTATGATTTTCACAATCCCATTACCAATGTAAGAACTTTTGGAAGTGATCCAAAGAAGGTGCTGGATTTTGCCCTGGAATATATGAAGGGAGCAGATGAATGCGGTGTGGCTGTTGCTATCAAACATTTTCCAGGAGATGGGGTGGATGAAAGAGATCAGCATATTCTTACAAGTGTTAATTCTTTTTCTACAGAAAAATGGGATGAAACCTATGGATATGTTTATGGGAATCTGATAAAGAAAGGTGCGAAGACCGTGATGGTAGGGCATATTGCCCAGCCTGCTTATGTGAAGGCGCTCAATCCCCAGGCAACCAGGGAAGAGATGCTGCGTCCGGCTTCTTTATCCAAGGAGCTTCTTACTGGGCTTCTCAGAGGAAAGCTGGGATTTAACGGGCTGATCAGCACAGACGCAACACCTATGGTTGGGTTTACCGCAGCTATGAAGCGCAGCGAGGCGATTGTTCAGGCAATCAATGCAGGCTGTGACATGATTTTGTTCAACAAAAGTCTGGAAGAGGATTTTGGATATCTTCTGGCTGGTGCGAAAACTAGAAATTTGAGCATGGATAGACTGGATGAGGCAGTTCTCAGAATTCTGGCCACAAAAGCGTCACTGGGGCTTCATAAGAAGAAAGCGGAGGGCACTCTGGTTCCAGAAAAAGAGGCGTTGGAAATTGTGGGCTGTGAGAAGCACAAAAGCTGGGCGAAAAAGGTGGCAGACCAGGCAATAACTCTGGTAAGGGATGAGCAGGAACTGCTTCCAATTTCCCCTAAGAAATACAAGCGGGTTTATCTGAATGTAATCCAGAAAGATCTGGATCCAGAGAATGCTTTTGTGCAGTCATGGAAAGAGAAGTTTGAGCAGGAAGGCTTCCAGGTGACGGTCCGTGACCGCCGGGTATCTATCTCTATGGAAGATTTCGTGAATCCGGCAGGTATGACACCGGAAAAAGGAAAACTGATGCACGAAATGTACCGAAGTGTGGAGGAGATGAAGCAGGACTACGACTTGTATGTTTATATCTGTAACATGGAAAATGCTTCCAATAATACCACTCTTCGCTTGAATTGGAATGTGTGCTTCGGGCTTGGAGATGATGCACCCTGGTTTGCTCCGGAGATTCCGGCGCTGATGATTTCTACAGCTTATCCATTCCATCTGTTTGATGCACCGATGGTGAAAACTTACATTAATACATACAGTGGGAACCCGGAATTTATTCAGGCAGCAATGGATAAGATTATGGGACGCTCGGAATTTACAGGGGTAAGTCCGGCGGATCCTTTGTGTGGGAAAAATTATATTTAAGATGATTGCTGGCAGGTTTATTTGCAGTTGTTAACGGAATGGAGAAATATATGAAAGCTTTTATATTTGATTTAGATGGTGTTATTGTTTTCACTGACAAATTTCACTATCAGGCGTGGAAAAAGATGGCGGATGAAATGGGAATTTATTTTGATGAGACCATAAATAACCGTCTTCGCGGTGTGAGCAGATCGGAGAGCCTGGAAATTATTCTGGAGAGATATGAAGGACCGGCTCTTTCCAAGGAGAAAAAAGCAGAACTGATGGAGAGTAAGAACAATACTTACAGAGAGCTTCTGGCATCCATGACACCGGCTGATGTGACGGAAGATGTAAGAAGAACTCTTGCGGAATTACATAACAGGGGGTATAAGCTGGCACTTGGCTCTTCCAGTAAGAACGCAAAATTTATCCTGGAAAAGGTTCAACTGTTGGATGCATTTGATGCGATCTCCGATGGAACGAATATTACCAAGTCCAAACCGGATCCGGAAGTATTTTTGAGAGCAGCAGAGTTCCTTGGAGAAAAGCCTGAGGATTGTTATGTGGTGGAAGATGCTTATGCTGGAATTGACGCAGCGAAGAGCGCGGGAATGCAGGCTGTGGGAATTGGGATTGCAGCTGGATATGCGGCTGCTGATGTGAAGATTCAGAGTTTTGGAGAGCTCCTGACACTGGGAGCCTGAAAATGAATGAGAAAACCTCCAATTTTGGAAATGCTGATGTTTCCATAATTGGAGGTTTTTTGCTAAACCGCGTTTCCCAGTTTTTGAAAAAAAGCTGGTTTTTCCCACTTTTCGTCTATGATATTTGCAGAACAGGTGAAAAAACAATTATTGTCTTTGATTGGTGAAATGGCTACCGTTCCATGGCTGTTTTCCAAAAATACTTCTTTTGGAAACTTGGGCATTTTTGTTTCATGAATTCAATGCTTCTTTTACTCTTGAGAAAAAATACAATGGCTATCAATTATTAGTTTGTGATGGCTCAGATTTAAACATCGCTTGCAATCCCGAAGACAAAGATACCTAATTTGACAAACTCCAAGGAAAAAAGTAAAATACTAATAACTATGCAGAAACATGCATACTACAGATTTTTTCAAAAAGAAATTATAATAAAAATACGAAGAAGCGAGGATGGACCGAAATGAATACATGGGAAGCAAACATTCGTAAAGTAGTACCTTATACACCCGGCGAGCAGCCCAATCAGCCGGACATGATCAAGCTGAACACAAACGAGAACCCATATCCCCCTGCACCAGGCGTGGAGAAAGCATTACACGGGATTCAGCCAGATACCCTCCGCCTTTATCCGGATCCTACAGCTGGCGATCTGGTACATGCAATTGCCCGGAACTATGGACTGAAAGACGAGCAGGTTTTTGTAGGTGTTGGCTCAGATGATGTACTTGCCATGAGCTTCCTCACCTTCTTTAACTCAGATAAACCGATCCTTTTTCCAGATATCACCTATTCTTTCTATGACGTATGGGCGGATCTTTTCAGAATCCCATATGAATGTAAAGCTCTCGATGAGAACTTCTGTATCCGCAAAGAAGATTACTTCGGAGAAAACGGTGGAATTATTTTTCCGAACCCCAATGCACCTACAGGCGTGGAGCTGCCCCTCGGTGACATCGAGGAGATTCTCTTACACAACCGGGACGTCATTGTGATCGTAGATGAAGCATATGTAGATTTCGGAGCGAAATCAGCACTGGAGCTTATAGAGAAATATGACAATCTCCTGGTAGTTCAGACCTTCTCCAAATCCCGTTCCATGGCTGGAATGCGTATCGGCTTTGCGTGCGGCCATCCACAGCTGATCAGTTTTCTGAACGATGTAAAATATTCCTTCAATTCCTACACTATGGATCGTACCACTCTTGCAACCGGTGTGGCAGCTATCCAGGATAAGGCATATTTTACAGAAACCTGTGAGAAGATTATTGCTACCAGAGAATGGGCGAAGAAAGAACTGGCTGCCCTTGGTTTCACATTCCCGGATTCTAAGACCAACTTTATCTTTGCTTCTCACAAAAGCTGTCCGGCCAAAGAAATTTTTGAGGCCCTTCGTCAGGAGCATATTTATGTAAGATACTTCCCGAAGCCGAGGATTGACAATCATTTGCGGATCACGGTAGGGACTCAGGAAGAAATGGAGAAATTAATACATTTTCTGGAAAAATATCTAAAAAATCATAAATAAGTGAAAAATATCTGTTTGAACGAAAATTCTGTTCTGGTGATTTTTTAATACGCTCTGGAGCCTGTGTGAAAAATACTCCGGAACAGGAAGCTCAGAACGACAGGAGTAAATATGAAATATAAGAAATTATTGAAAAAAGCAGCTGTAAGTCTGTTACTTGCCCAGTCCCTGATTTTTACAGGCTTGCCCATTCAGGCAGCAGATATTGTCGGGCAGAGTATGGTCTGGACGGAAAGTGCGGAAATGGAAAGCGCAGGAGACGCTGTATCAGCTGTGTCTTCGGATGAGATGGCTGTGGAAGAGTCTTATGTGCAGGATGATTTTTCAGCAGGTGATGATCAGTCAGGGAGCGGAAGCACTTTAGACGATGACCGCCAGGCTGGCAATGGAAGTGCAGAAGGCGATGCCAGTCAGGCTGGCAATGGAAGTGCAGAAGGCGATGACAGCCAGGCTGGCAATGGAAGTACGGAAAACGATGCCGGTTGGCCAGGCAATGCCAGCTTCACAGGCATGACAGATGGAAATCCCTCCCAATCGGAAGACCTGTCAGACGGTTTCTCAGATGGTGGTACTGATGAACTTCAGGAACAATCTTCCGGTTTTGGCAGCATGGATCCGGATTCTGCCGAAGAAGAGAAAAGTGAAGATAATCTGACTGATGAGGAGATTGAGGCTCAGCTGGAGCCGATCCGTGAGCTGGAGCCCTTAAGCTATGTAGACCCGCCATCCGGCAGCGGGAACGGCGATATAGGAAGCGTAGGTGCTGCCAGAGCTGCGTCTTATCCTGCGAAATACGATCCCCGAAGCAGTCTTTCCATCCCGGTAAGGAATCAAAAGCCTTCCAATATGTGCTGGGCATACACATTGGCTGCCAACCTGGAAATCTCATTTTTGCAGGCAGGAGCTGGACTGTTTGATTTGTCAGAAGAACATCTGGCATATTTCTTTGCCCACCGAATGAACGATCCCCTTGGAAATACGGCTAATGACAAAAACGAGGTTCTCCATTCATACAGAGATGGAGGAAATCAGACCCTGGCTGCCATTTTTCTGAGTACGTGGAGCGGTATGGCTTTGGAATCCCAGGTTCCTTATGAGACAAATGCAGATCATACCCTGGACTCTGACAAGGTGCCGTCCTCCCAAATGGCATATCAGACCACAGCATATCTGGAAAATGCAGCGTTTTCCTCTTATTCTGTAAATAACATTAAAAGTCTGATATCAGAGTATGGGTCTGTTTCCATGTCCTTTGGAATGTATGATACCTATTATAATCCGTATACGTATGCATACAGCTACCCGGGAAGTGCAGGCGTGAATCATGCAATAACCCTGATTGGATGGGATGACAATTATTCCAGGGAAAATTTCAATTCTGCCAGCAATGTTACTTCAAACGGGGCATGGATCGCCAGAAACAGCTGGGGAGATGACTGGGGAGAAGCCGGTTATTTTTATATTTCCTATGAGAATAAATGTAATTATAATATTGTAGCAGCAGAAGCCACCACCAGTCCGAAGTACCGGAACAACTATTTCTATGATGGTTCCAGTGCACTGAGCAAACTGAAGCTATATCCTTCTGGCAGCAGTGGGATTTCCTCCATTGCCAATGTTTTTCAGGCAAAAGCTGGAAATGGGAACGGAGAAGCCCTTGGAGAAGTGGTCCTGGCTACTTACACTGACGGAGGGAGCTACAGCATTCAGATCTATACAAATCTGAAGGATAAGAGCAATCCGGTAAGCGGAACTCCGGCCTATGCCAATCCGGTTACTTTTTATCAGGAACATGCCGGTATTTCCACGGTGGAAGTGCCAGAGGTAAATCTGATGAATGGAACCCTTTATTCGGTAGTGCTCACCAATATCGGTTCCGACACAGTGGAATACTTGTGCGAGACTAACAGTGCTTATGACTGGGTGGAGTTTCAGGCTGGTCTGGAGGCGGATCAGAGCTTCTGTTACCATGAGAAAAATGGATGGAGTGATTTTTCCAAAACAAGTCCAAGTGCCTGTGCAAGAATTAAAGCTCACACAAGAACCTTGAGCAGTGCAGTGAATGTAACCAGACCTGCTTCCTTTCAGGCTGCGGCCCACGCCTATAACCAGATCAGTCTGACCTGGAGTAAAGCAGCTGGAGTTTCCGGATATCAGATCTATAGAAGAACCTCCGGCGGAGAGTATCAGAAGGTAGAGACAGCCTCCTGGTCAGATACTTCCTGGACAGATACGAAAGTTCAGCCGGGAATTACGTATACATACAAGATCCGTGCGTACAGTATGGTGAACGGTACTGCGAAATATTCCGATTATACTGCGGAAGCTGCTGCGAAGACCGTGCTTGCCACTCCGTCAGTGTCGGTGAAGGTTTCTTCCGGACTTTACAATACAGTAAACTGGAATAAGATTTCCGGTGCAGCTGGCTATGTGGTTTACAGGAAAACATACTCTGGAAAATGGACGAAGCTTGCAAACATAAAGAAAGCAGCTACTACATCCTACAAAGATACAAAGATAAAATCAGCTACCGTTTATGAGTATACAGTAAGAGCTTATTGTACTGTGGATAAGAAAACAGTGGCAAGCAGTTACAAGTCCAGTGGAACGTATAAATCAGCACCCTCCAGGCAGACCGTCTCATCGGTTTCCAATACGAAGAAAGGTCTGAAATTAAAGTGGAAGGCACAGAAGAAGTGTGATGGCTATTACATTTACAAAAAAACCGGAAGCGGAAAATATAAGCTGGCAGCTACTATTAAGAAGGGGAAAACTTCTACCTGGACAGACACGAAGGTAAAAAAAGGAAAGAAGTACCGTTATTATGTGCGTGCTTATGTAAAAGAGCCCAATGGTGTTGTAAAGGGAAAGTATAAAGCATCGGCGGCAGTTACAAGAAAGTAGGAAATCAATTACAGAGAAGAAACAGAATCTGCAGTAAAGCATTGTGAAATAGAAGACAGTTTATAGTAAAAACTATGATGGCTTTTATGTGACAGAATATTTAGATACTAGAGCGTGTTTGAAAAAGCATTCCCGCAATCTATACGCCCCACTTTGCGGTATATTTTGCCCGAATTGTGACGCACATCTTGCAGAAAGCCTTTTTCAGACACGCTTAAAAAAACGGAAGCCCATTACATGAGCTTCCGTTTTAACATTTCCGGATTAGATGAATATTTAAGTGCAGTTTCTTTTGTGATCTGGCGGTTTCGATAAAGCTCCAGCAAGCTGTTATCCATGGATTTCATGTCTGCCTGGGAGGAAGAGGCGATCACACCGTCAATCTGATAAATTTTGTTGTCGCGGATCATATTTCGGATGGCAGGGGTAAGCCTCATAATCTCAAAAACCGGAATATTGTGTCCATTCACATCCGGCACCAGCTGTTGGGAAATAACAGTCTGCAGAACCATGGAAAGCTGAATGGCAATCTGATGCTGCTGGCTGGGCTCGAAAACATCCATAATACGGCTGATGGTATTGGCAGCTCCGGTAGTGTGAAGGCTGGAAAGAATCAGATGTCCGGTCTCAGCTGCAGTCATGGCAGTCTGGATAGTCTCGTGGTCACGCATTTCTCCAAGCAGGATCACATCCGGGCTCTGACGCAGGGTGGCACGCAGGGAAACCAGATAATTGGCAGTATCCGTACAGATCTCGCGCTGGCTGACAATGCATTTGTCATGTCTGTGCAGGTATTCCAAAGGGTCTTCCAGTGTGATGATATGTCCTTCACGGCTGTGATTGATCTTGTCGATGATACAAGCCATGGTGGTGGATTTTCCGCTTCCGGCGGGGCCTGTGATCAGAACCATTCCCTTGGTAAGATCAGCTGCTTCCATAACAGCTGGAGGAATGTGCAGATCCTGCGGATCAGGCAGATTAAATGCAATAATACGGATGACAGCGGCAAGAGAACCACGCTGCCGGTATGTATTTACACGAAATCTTGAGAGACCCGGGATAGCCATGGAAAAGTCATCGTCACCGGTTTCCAGCATAGGTTCTATATTCCGGTCGTGAGCAAGTTTGTAAATGATCCGGATAAATTCATCTGTCTCCGGAGGCATGAGCCGTTCTTCAAAACCATCCAGCGTACAGAGCTTTCCGTCAATTTTTACAGAAAGGGGACGACCGGCAATAATAAATATATCAGAGGCTTTTTTCTGAGTGGCAAGCTCTAGAAAAGCCTTTACTTTTTCTTCCATAAAATTATTCTCCTTTGTAGACAGACTGGCTGTTGTCCGGATTCCAGTCTGCAGTTACAATCGTATTCCAGGAGAGGATCCCGGCGATATTGTTGCTACTGGTCACGTCCAATCCTGCATTATTCGTTACAGTACGGTCAGAGGCAACGATATCAGAGGTAATGGTATCAGAGGCAACGGTATCAGAAGCTGCGGTATCAGAAGCTGCGATATCAGAGGCTGTGGAATCAGCCGTACGGACAGTCCAGAATATAGAAACTTTCACAGCCAGACTCTGGGTGTCGGAAAGTGCTTTCACATATTCAGCAGTATGTTCCTCTGAATTCCATTCTACATTCTCCTGTGAGTTCAGATAATCGGAGACGAGCTGGTAATATGCAGTCTCTGTTTTTGCCTGCTCCTGAAATCCTTCCAATGTCTGAACCAGCTCTGAGTAAAAATCAGCTGCCTCACTGCAGGCATTATAATAAGCTGAGGTCTGCTCCAGGGAAAGGCTGCTGGCGCACAGATCCTGCCTGGAAGTACCATAGCCCAGCAAGGACAGGATCACCAGCATAAGAACTCCGAAGATTAGAAAAAGGGAAGGAATTCCAGTTGCGGAAAAAAGATGATTCTTCTCTTTCATGAATCTGCTTCCTCCTTTGTGGAAAAAACTGGAAAGCGAACTGTCTGTGTATAAAGACTGGTTTCCTCATTTGCATTCTGGAGTTTTTCAAAAGTGACCTGAACTTCTTTGACCTTGTCAGAAGCAGAGCAGACAAGCCTCATTTTATAAACCGCGCTTTCTTCAGAAGTATTCTGCCAGTGCTTGTCAAAATAATAGCAAATACTGTCCTGATCTGCAACTCCATCTGGCATCAGTGCCAGAAAATTTTGGACAGTGCCGTCAGTTCCTTCCAGAATTTCACCGGCACTGGTGATAAGCTCCTGGATATGAGAGTCTTCCCGGGCATGTACCCTTGCCATGTAGGAAGCCGCAAACAGTCTTACGCAGACACCGCAGGTCAGCCCAAGAAAAAGAAGGACAAATATCATTTCCATAAGAAAGAGCCCGGATTTGGAATGGGTAGTGATTTTTTTCATAAAAACTTCCTTTCAGCACATCATTCAGAAGTGACCTGCCCCAAATTCAGGAGCCTGCGAATCAGGCAGGAACCCCTGGATGAAGCAGAAAACTGGAACAATGTCCATCTGTGTCCGTTAATGTGATCCTGTAAAAAGTGTTTTCTAAAGCGTCAATCTGGAAATCCTGAAGCTGTGCAAGGTTGGTCCCCATGGAAAGATCGGCCTGGGAATCCGATGCTGTAAAAAGCTCTTTTAAATGACTGCCATCAAAATAAATGTAAGTGCAGTAATCTTTCCCCTCAATAGCTTCCTGAAAGCAAAGAACCTGTGTTCCCTGAAGCTCCGTAAGGGAGGTCATTCCGGGAATATCGTGCTGACGAAACTTGGTAGTGATGTAAGAGGCTGCCGTATAAAGGTTGTTATTAGTGTCCAGGCTTTTTACAGAGGCCTGATAGTTCCCGGCACCAAAAAGCATCAGAAATAGAAGAAACAGCACATACATTGCAAAAAGCAGCAGGGCTGCCAGTGAATCAATGCTGTGGTTCTTCCGGGTAAATCTGGAATTCATCTGGCACCTCCTTTTCTGGCATTTACCGGAAGTACGCTGATCGATGGCAGAAGATTGGATCCGTTTGGAACATATTCTACCACAAATTTCTCAGAGTCATAGGTAATATGGTAATCCGAAAGCAATTCATCCAGGCTCTCAGGGTATCTGCCTGTGAGGGCGTAGGTGCGGATGGCACCTCCTTCAAGTGCCTGCGTTAAAGTAACCTGTTCTTTTTCCAGGGAATCAGTCTGTGTACGTGCAATTCCAAGATAGAAGATCAGGCAGAGGACTGCAGCGAACAGGATTGGAACAATAAAGCGGAAAATCCGCCTGACACGAATGAGTCTGGTTTCAAATATATCCATTTTCACTCTCCCTTACAGCTGTTATGCGATCATTTCAGATAACAGTCCCAGCAGCGGCATCATAACAGAAAGAAGGACCAGTCCTACAAGAATTGAAAGGACGATCACAATAGTAGGCTCCAAAATTGACACAATGTGGGAAACTGCGTCTGTGGATTTCTCTTCATACTGCTCTGCCAGTTTTTCCATTACTTCGTCAGAGGCACCAGCCTGAAAACCAAGGGAGATCAGACGAAGCTCCATAGCCTTAAAAAGTCCGGATTCCGTGATGGCTTCTGTAAATCCATATCCTTCCGCGAGCTGTTTCTGAATGGATGTAAGTTTTTCCCTGATCTCAGTCTGGGTAACCACAGCCCCTGCCAGCTCCACACAAAGTTCAGGGGAAAGTCCGCTTCGGATTCCCAGGGAAATACATTGGCAAAGACGACTGTAATCTAGATTTACCGGTATCTCCTTCGTGCCTGGAAAATGGCAGACGATTTTGCGGATCAGTTCCTGCCCCTTTGGGTGAAGAACCAGGAAAAGGATAAAGCCGATCATCGCGGCCAGAAGAATAAGGAAGGCAGTAGAATAGCGGCTAAGTGTTTCGCCGATTCCGAGAAGGGCACCGGAGATCCCGCTCATTTCCAGTCCAAGCTGTCGGAAAACCTGTCGGAAAACCGGGAGAACCTTTACAAGAAGAATTACAATAACTGCAGTCATCATGCCCAGCATAACAAGGGGATAGGCGACTGCACTCTGAATCTGGTCAGTGATCTGAATCTCCTTCGCATAGAAAGCAGACAGACCCTTCATAACCTCATCCAGACAGCCAGTCTCTTCGCCGGTGCGTACATAGGCAGCAGCAGAAGCAGGAAAAGCACCGGATTGCTCCATGGTGTGCGCCAGAGAGCCGGATTCCTCCATGTCTTTATAAAGAAAGGTCAAAATTTCTTTGCCCCGTTCTGTCTGGCTGTCGTCATTTAAGATGGCAAGTCCCTCAATGGCGGACATTCCGGAACGTAATATGATGGAAAACTGTTCACAGAATTGGAACAGCTCCCGATTGTTTAATTTGGTAATCATATAATGTCCTCTCTGAAAAAACATCAGGCAGATCCTGAAAAAATCCATGAACCTGCAAGGCGTTTTTCGTTGTGCTATCGGGTAAACTGCAGCGTATAATTTGCGCTGTCACCGATATAGGAATTGATAAGCTCTTCATCTTCACTGTTGGCGGTAAAGGTTGGATCCATGCGGTTCCATTTCTCCCCGTCATAGGTAATTGCCTGTTCCACCCACCCTTTTCCACGTATGTAAACATCGATCCAGGCATGCTTAATGTCACCTGCATATCCGATCTGAAGCTTACAGGGAATATCCCGGCTTCGCAGCATTGCCGTCATCAGGGCAGCATAATCAAAACAGATTCCCTTTCCGGTAGAGAGGGTTTCGTCTATATCAGGAAGATAGCCTGTCTCAACGGTGGCTGCTTTGTCCTCGTCGTAGGTGACGTGCTGGGTTACATACTGGAAAATGGTGTCAATGCTTTCCTGTTCCGTGGCATCCTCTGCCAGAAGAGAAAGAGCCAGCTTGCAGGCTTCTGAGTCCGGGGTGAAATTTACATACTGGTTCGGATACAAAAACGGAAGAAATTCATTTTTCAGGGAAACCTCCAGGGCCTGAGCAAAAAGTGCGGCATACTGGCTGCCATTTACCTGCTCGTAACAGGATATCTGGTAGGTGCCGCTTCCACTGGTAAACGGAATGACAGCACTTTCGCCGGAGCTTACAAAATAAGAATAAACAACGCCGTCATCCGCGGAAAGCTGGATGTTTTTTGTAGTACCATTGCTGTCACTGACAGCAGTCAGATATCCCTGGCTGATGTTGGAAATATCCAGTATCAGAGGTGAATATCCTATGGTGTCTGTCCCAGGGGCTTCCGGAACCAGAACTTTCAGCGGGGAAAAAACAGGCGGTTCTTCGCCGGAACTGGAGCTGCTGTTCTGACCGCAGCCTGCAGCTGGGAAAACTATTAGCAGGCAAAATAGAAATAAGCAAAGCAGAAGGGCCGAAATGCGTTTAGACATAGCGCCGCTCCTTTTTATAAGTTGATCATTCATTTTCAAACACGTTCCAGGGATTTTTGAAATTCGGGAAGATCGTACCATGCTGGTGGTTCCTTCATACGAACCACGAAATGGCACAGATCAGGACGAATCCTGGCTTCCAGGTATTCCATAGGACCCAGGGAACAGTGTGCTGTTCTGGTGTTGAAAAAAATAGGAGATCCCGGTTCAATGTTGAGAATCTGTGCATCAAGGAAATCAGCTGAGCTGATGTTGATGTGTTCTTCGCCAGTTTCAAATTTAATTCCGTAGTGCTTCTGAATAAAGTAATAGAGATCTACAAGCTGTTCGCGGTAGGTATCTAAATCCGGGAAAAAATCAATGCGGATATAATTTGTCTGGATTATCACAGGCTGTTCATTGGAGGAAACCACTCTTTGAAGGCGGAAGACTTCTGTTCCCTCATTAAGGTCCAACGCACTGGCGACCTGGCTGTTTGCAGGAATACGGTCAATCCAGGTTCCGCTGATGGTCAGGGCGGCATTATCCGGAAACAGAGTGTTTATGTCTATTACGTTATGAAATTTTGAGAAGTTGGTAAGCTCCCGTTCTTTGGGATTGATCACCTGTGTGCCGGCACCCTGCTTTACCTTTATGCGTTTGTCTTTAACCAGAAGGTCAATAGCATGGCGGACCGTCGTACGGCTTACCGAAAACATTTTTCCAAGCTCATCTTCTGTGGGAAGATAGGAACCTATGGGATAAACGTTATTATCTATATCGGATTTTAATTTGTTATAACATTTCTTATATGCAGGAATTTTTTCCATAATGTTTCCTTTCAAAATAAGGTTGTTTAGTAACCTATAGTATATATATATCAAACAAATAAGTCAAACAGTAATTGAAAAAACAGAGGGACTTATACAAAATGCATAAAAAAAGCAAAGTATCTTGTTAAATAAAACACTTTACTAAAAAAGAAAAACATTGTATAGTAATGTTTGTAAACATAATTACGAATTTCAAAAATAAATTAAATATAAAGGAGAAACATAATGATGAAAAAACAGGAATTTGTACCGCGAAAGATAAGCGAGAAACCACTGTATGAACTGAAATCAGTGGAAGATATTCCGGTATCAGAGCTGTATCAGGTTAAGATAAACGGAAAGGAACAGCGAGTATATCATACGGAATTTTTTGATTTTGTTTCTTTCTTGGATGAAAATGAAAAGGCTGAGGTAGAAGTTACAGTAAACGAACCATTTCAGAAGGCTGTTATCCGTCCTGCAGCTGCACAGATACCGTTCGAAGAAGAGGGGAACAAAATCAGCATAAGCCTTCCTGCCGGAAAGAGAATTACTCTTGAACTGGACGATAAACTGGAGTCACCACTTTATGTTCTTCCTGGAAAATACATACCGAAGCCTGAGAATGCCACTTATGTATTTGAAAGTGGAAAAGCCTACAATGTGGGATGCCTTCAGCTTAATTCTGACGAAACTGTTTATATAGAGTACGGAGCAGTTGTAAGCGGAAGAATCTATTCCAGAATGGCAGACAGAGTCCGTATTCTGGGAAATGGAATCCTGTATGGAGGAAACTGGCATGCATGGGACGAAAATGGAGCAGAGCAGCTGATCGTTCCTGTATTGGGTGAGAACATTGAAATACGCGGAATCACACTTCTGGATGGTGGTTCCTGGCATATTGTTCCGGTTGCATGTAAAAATGTTCTGATTGAAGACGTAAATGTTCTGGGAAAAGTGATCACAGGAGATGGCGTCGATATAGTCGGATGTGAGAATGTAGTGCTTCGTAATTGCTTTATAAGGGCAAATGATGATTGTATATCTATTAAGGCTGTGGAATTCCAGGATCCGTCAGGCTGCACAGATGTGAAACATATCCTTGTTGAGGATTGCCTGTTCTGGAATGCAGAATTTGGAAACACACTTGAAATCGGATATGAAACCAGATGTGACGAAATTACAGATGTTGTTTTCAGAAATTGTGATGTTGTACATTGCCAGTATGAGGGCAATCAGTCAGGTGGCGTACTGACAATTCATAACGCTGACCGTGCCCATGTACATGATATTGTTTATGAAAACATCCGAATTGAAGATGCCCAGGAAAAATTTATTGATATTAAAACTCTTGATTCCAAGTATTCACGAGACAGGGAAAGAGGCATGGTAAATGATATTTTCTTTAAAAATATTGAAATTACAGAAGGCACTTTTCCAGTATCCATTATACGTGGCTTTGAGATGAAAAATGAAGTGTGCAGACCTCATGGCTTTTATTTTGACAATGTGGTAATTCATGGAGAAAAGGTGATGTCACCTGGTGAATTACACATGGTTGTGGAATTGTCAGATGAACTGAAATTCCAGTAAAAGGAATTAACAAAGGAGATGGAAGAAAGCATGGATATTTTGCTTGTCGGAACCTATACACAGCATGATGCCCCTGCTGTATTGGAGAAACAGGAGCTTGGAAAAGGTATCTATCTGATTCCGTATAATGAGATCCTGGGAGATGTTGCAGGAACTCCTCTTATCATACAAATGCAGAATCCTTCCTGGGTTTGTCTGATGAAGAACCGGCTTTTTGCGGTAAGTGAAAGTGAAGATGCTGCGGAAATTGTGGAATATGAAGTAGGGGTTCAGGAAGAAAGGCTTACAGCAGAGAAAAAGGCAGGTCTTCAGATGCCTGGAAAAGCATCCTGTCATATTGAAAAGGATGAAAAAGTACAAAGACTTTTTGTATCTGATTACGGAAGTGGAGATTTAAAGGTGATCGACATTTCAGAAGCCGGCAGCCCGAAGCTTTTACAGGAAATTTCTTTTACAGGAAAAGGGCTGGATCCGGAACGGCAGGAAGCATCTCATATTCACTCCTGCTTCCTTCATAGGGGAGATCTGTATGTAGCTGACTTAGGGTGTGATAAGATTTATTCTTTTGACATAGATAAGGGAAAGCTTCTGCAAAAAGAAACCATAGAGGTCAGACCTGGAGCAGGTCCGAGACATATGGGGATACTGGAGAAAAATGGAAAAACGTATCTCTATGTATTAAATGAGCTGGATCTTACAATTTCTGTTTACTGTAATAGGGAGCTGTGCCAGACCATATCCCTGGAAGAGGAGTTGCCAGAGGGCGCGCTTGCAGCAGAACTGTGTATTGCAGAGGGGAAAATGCTTTACGCATCTGTGAGAGGAATCGGAGAAATCTTTGGATTTACAATAGAAGAAAATGGAATATTAAATTTGAAACAAAAAGTTGTAGTTCCGGAAGGATGGTTTCGAAGTATCTGTCTGGACAGCAGTGGGAAGCATTTGCTTGCAGCAGATCAGAAAACAGGAAAAATATATATTTTTGACAGGCAATCAGAGGGAGAACTGGGAAATCAGCGGGTGCTTGTGGAAGTTCCCGTACCTGTGCAGGTATTGTCTGGGAAAATAGAATAAGAGAGGAAAACTGTGATGAGAAAAAAAGCAATCGTTACAGGTGCCAGTCGTGGAATTGGACGTGGAATTATCAGAGAACTGGCAGCAGCCGGATATGATATTGCCTTTTCCTATCGGACACGGGAAGATGAGGCAAAGGAAGCAGCTGAAGAAATAAGAAATATGGGTTCCTTTGCCTGGTATGCAAAGGCTGATATGGCACAGGCAGGAGAAGGAGAGAAGTTTTTTGACCAGGCTGTTAGGAAACTGGGCGGACTGGATCTGCTTGTAAATAATGCCGGAGTTACCGTGTTTCAGTCCATTCTGGACCTTGAAATGGAGGAAACCCAGAAAATGCTGAATCTGGATCTTTTGAATTACCTTGTACTTTCCAGTAAGGCGGCCAGATATATGAAGGCTCATGAGGTTAAAGGATGCATTATCAATATAACCTCTTCAAGAGCAGAAAGAGCATATCCGGGAGATTGTGTTTACGGCGGCATAAAGGCAGCAGTGAACCGGGCTTCACAGTCTATGGCACTGGATCTTGCACCATATGGGATCCGTGTGAACTGTGTGGCTCCGGGAGCTATCTGTATCCGTACGCCAGAGGAAATAAAAGCAGAAGGCAGGACAGAGCTGGAAGGCTTCTGGGAAAGTCTGGGAGAAAGAATTCCAATGGGCAGAAATGGAACACCCAAAGATATAGGAAGAGCGGTAGTATTCCTGGCAAGTGAGAATGCAGCTTATATAACCGGAGAAGTATTGCGGGTTGACGGAGGACTGATCCTGCCGGGAATGCCGGAAAAAATAGAAAATGATAAAAATGCCTGGGGAGGAGAAAAATGAGAGTAACGATCAGAGATGTAAAAGTAATTTGCTGTGCGCCGCAGAAAATCAATCTGGTGACAGTAAAAGTGGAAACAAGTGAGCCGGGATTATATGGCGTGGGCTGCGCAACTTTTGCCCACAGACATCTGGCAGTGGTTGCCGCTGTGGAAAAATATCTGAAGCCGTACCTGATTGGCAGAGATGTTTCTGATATTGAAGATATCTGGCAGTCTATAAAAGGAATGAGCTACTGGAGAAACGGACCTGTTTTAAATAATGCCCTGTCAGGTGTGGATATGGCATTATGGGATATTAAAGGCAAAATGGCCGGTATGCCCCTGTATGACTTACTGGGAGGAAAATGCAGAACCGGAGTGCCGTGCTATACACATGCTGAAGGCACCACAATAGAGGATTGTGTGCAAAAAGTAGGCGCATTAAAGGAAAGAGGATATCGCTGTATCCGTGCGCAGGTTGGAGGCTATGGCGGAAAGGATATGCCTTACCAGCCACCGGAAGGATCCTTTGAAGGCTGCTATTATGATCCAAAAGCATACATGGCAAAAACAATACAGCTGTTTGAGCGCCTCAGGGAAACCTATGGCTGGGAACTGGAGCTTTGCCACGATGTACATGAGAGGCTGAGACCTTCTGATGCAGTGATATTTGCAAAAGATATGGAGAAATTCCGTCTGTTCTTTCTTGAGGACTGTCTTTCTCCGGAACAGAGCGGATGGTTTAAGCAGATCAGGCAGCATTGTACTACTCCGCTGGCTATGGGAGAGCTGTTTAACAATCCAAACGAATGGCTGAATCTTATCACAGAAAGAGAAATTGATTACATAAGAATCCATTTAAGCCAGATTGGAGGAATTACACCGGCCCGTAAACTGATTGCTCTTTGCGATGCATTTGGAATAAGAACTGCATGGCATGGACCAATAGACCTTACTCCGATTGGTCACGCAGTAAATATCCATCTGGATATGGCTTCTCCGAATTTTGGAATCCAGGAATGGGCTGACACCAATACCCTGTCTGAAGATGCAGGTGCAATTGCCTTACATCAGATTTTTACCGGAATTCCGGAAATGCGGGACGGATATCTGTATCTGAATGGGAAACCAGGAATTGGTGTGGATATTGATGAAAAAGCAGCAGCTGAGTATCCGTGCAGCGAAGAGGTTGTCACATGGGATTGGATGCTGCCAAGGCTTCCAGATGGAACAGCAGTAAGACCGTAAATACACTCGCTTTGTTACAGTATTTGTAGGCAGTGGAGGTTGATTGTCTACTCCTGCAAATATTGTGCAAATCGTATAAAAATACACAAAAAATATTGTGAATACATACGAAAGTAATAATAAATCGAAAAAAAGGTTGTAAATAATTGGTGAGTATGATATGATTCAAACATCACCGGAAACGTTACCGGTAACATTACCGGAAACGATACCAAAAACGAACCAGACAACTGAAATTGCTCAGTTGACGGAAAATAAAATTATACTAGGAGGTATAAGAAATGAAGAAAAAAATGTTGGCAGCAGTATTAGCTGGAACAATGGTTATGTCTCTTGGAACAAACCTTTGCTGGGCTGATGGAGAGAAGACCAAGGTCACTATGACTGTATGGAATGGTGAGTGGGGCGATCAGCTGGATCGTACAATGGAGTCCTTCAACAGCAAACATGATGATATCGAGCTGGATATCACAATGCAGTCCGGAGATTACTCTGATTTCCTTGGAACTGCAGCTGCAACAAATGACTGGCCGGATATCTACATCCTTACACCATGGACACAGGTGCAGGATTTTGCAGAGGCAGGAAGACTTCAGGATTTAAGCGGAATGGATTTTACTGAGAAGGTTTACCCGTCAGCTCTTGAAGCTGCTACCTATGATGGAAAAATCTACGGATATCCTGCAAACGTTGAGTATCTTGGTGTATTCTACAACAAGCAGATGTTTAAGGATGCCGGAATCGAAGAAGTTCCGAAAACAAGAGATGAATTCGAAGCAGCATGCGAGAAGCTGGAAGAGTCCGGCGTAACACCAATCGCTTCCACATTCAAAGATTCCTGGACTCTGAAACACATGTTCAGTGTAATGATGTCAAACGTAGTACAGGATGATATGGAAGGCTTCCTGGATCAGTTAAATTCCGGTGAGGGAACCTTCAATGTAGAGGGTATCGATGATGTATTTGCAACAGCTGATGTTATCAAAGCTCATTGCGGAAGCAATATGATGGATTGTGACTCTACATCCGGTTTCAACGCACTTGCAAACTCTGAAGCAGCTATGTTGATCAGCGGTGAGTTCAGCCAGAATGTAGTAGCAAGAATGGATAACCCGCCGGAAATCGGATACTTCGCATTACCAGTATCCAATGATGCTGAGAGAAACAAAGCAGCAGTTGACGTAGGAGTCGTATATGGAGTAAGCACTCAGACAGAGCATATGGATGCCTGCAAAGAGGTTATCGACTTCTTAAGTGATGCTTCTCTTTCTGACGGATATATTGCAATTGTAACCGAGAAACCAGGTTCTGCACCAGCTTCCCAGGATTTCACAGTTAGTTATGATTCTGCATCTACAAACGATTATCTGGAATATGCAAACAGCGGAAACGTAATTCCGTGGGTATATCAGCAGTATGTAAACGGATTTGATGTTATCTCCGGAGATATCTTCCAGGGTTACATGGCAGACGCTGCTGACAAGGATGAGGTAATTTCCGAGCTTGACGCAGCATATCTTGAATATCTGGATCAGTAAATAAGAGGAAATGCTGACCTGCGATTCCCGGGGGGAGCACCCCCGGGAATCTTTTTAATGGAAGATTTATCGTGATATCTGTATAAGCAGATGAGCCTTTTAGAAAAAGAAAGAGAGGATAATATGTCATCTTTATATAAGAAAAACAAGAAATTTTATCTTCTGCTGATTCTGCCTGCCTTGCTTTTGTATTCCTTTGCAATGCTGGCACCTCTGTTTGGCGGAACCATTCCATATTCATTCCTGAAATGGAATCTGATGTCCGGGAAAAAAGCTTTTGTGGGATTTGACAATTATGTAAAATTGTTTTCCGATGCAAAATTCTGGACTTCTTTTGGATTTAACCTTTTTGTTGGTGTGTTCACCATTATTGGCAGCAATGTTTTTGGATTTATTCTTGCTTATTTCCTGGATGAGAACATTAAGGCTAAAGGCGTGGTCAGAGCTATGTTCTTCATTCCTAACATTGTCAGTGCCGTATTGGTATCCTTTATCTGGGTGTTTATTTTTACAAATGCAATGCCTGCACTTGGCGGAGTATTGGGCTGGGACTGGCTGGCAAATATAAGCTGGTTCGGAACTCCGTCAATGGCAACTGTGACGATCATTGTGGTTTCCATCTGGCAGAACATTGGTTTCCTGATGATCATTTATACCGCAGGTCTTCAGACTATTCCGAAGGATGTTATGGAGTCTGCTGAGCTGGATGGCTGCAGCGGTCTGAAAAAAGTTCTGAAAATCGAGCTTCCGCTGCTTATGCCAACTGTCACGATCAATCTGTTTGTTTCTATTTCAGGAGCATTTAAGTCATTCGATATTCCGAACGCAATGACAGGCGGTGGTCCTTATGGTTCCACAATGCCAGTTGCCATGAATATTTACCAGGAAGCTTTCACCAAGTACAACCTGGGCTATGGCTCAGCGAAATCTGTAATCCTGTTCCTTACAGTAGCAGCGGTTACTCTGATCCAGTTGTACTGCACTCGTAAGAAGGAGGTAGAATACTAATGAAAAAGAAAGTATGGCTTCCAACCATTATTATGTTTTTCTTTGGTGTCCTGTTCCTTATGCCGATCATCCTGCTTGTGATGAACGCATTCAAGACACATAACGATATGATCCAGAACTTCCTTTCTTTTCCGCATTATCTCTATACCGGAAACTTTACAGAAGCTATAGAACGTCTGAAATTCTGGAGAGTAGTTGGAAATTCAGCATATGTAACCCTGGGAACCATGCTGGTATGTACCATCATTTCCTTTATGGCTGCATATGGAATTGCGCACATCCCTGGAAAGCTTGGAAATGTTTTGTATCTGATTTTCACCCTTGGACAGATCATTCCGTTCCATTCCATTATGATCGCGCTTTCTGTACAGCTGACCAACGCAAACCTTTTGAATAACCTGACCGTACTTATTTTCCTGTATGCCGGCTTCCACGGAGCATTCGGTATTTTTACCTATGTTGGCTTTTTGAAGTCCATTCCGAAGGAATTGGAAGAGGCAGCAGCAATTGACGGCTGTGGCATGTTCCGCTGCATGTGGCAGGTAATTTTCCCATTGGTACGCTCCACAAGCATAACTCTTCTGGTGCTGTTTTTCCTGTGGACATGGAATGATTTCCTTATGCCAAACCTGTATGTTTCAGACAGTGGTTTGAGAACTCTGACAGTTGCTATTTATATGTTTAAGAGTACCTCCGGATCTGAGTGGAATCTGATGCTTGCCGGAATGACTCTGTCCATGGTTCCAATCATAATCATTTATATTGCAGCACAGAAATATATCACCAGCGGACTTACCGCAGGTGCAGTAAAAATGTAATTGAAAAGGAGAACGGCAGAAAATGGACAATATTAATTTACAGAGAATTGAAGGCTATACAGTTCAGCTGGTAGCAGAGGATGTCTGGGCAATCGATGAGTTCGGAGCAGACATTATTTATCTGGTAAAAGGTGAAAAAAGTGCAGCTGTGATTGATACCGGTTCAGGTTTTGGAAATCTGAAAAAGGTGATCGAAACCCTGACTGATTTGCCATATGTTGTATTAAATACACATGGACATCTGGATCATGTGGGCGGCAATCACGAGTTCGGAAAGGCATATCTGAGTGAAAAAGATTTCAAAATGGCAGATACAGAAAAACTTAGAAGCGGCTGGAAGCATTATGTTGAAAAAACAAAGAAGGAACCGGGATTTTATGGAACAGAGTACATAATTGAAGGTCGTGAGCCTGGAGATTTCCAGATGCTGCCGCTGAGCGAGCATCAGATCTTTGATCTGGGCGGCAGAAGCCTGGAAGTATTATTTACACCGGGACATACTCCTGGAAGTGTAGTTTTCTTGGATAGAAAAAATAAATTCCTGTTCGCCGGAGACAGTGTAGTGTCAACTCCAATCCTGATTTTTGATACCTATTCCTCAACAGTAAAGGAATATGCAGAGGGATTAAAGAAGCTAGATAAAGAAGATTTTGAGCTTATTTTCCCAGGACATTTTTTACGTCCGATCGGAAAAGCAATTCTTCACGATCTTATCACATGTGCTGATAAAATCGTAGAAGGAACTGCAAAACCGGAGCCTATTGACTTCAGCCATATGTCTTCAGAACCAGCTTTCCTTTTCAAATATGGAAAAGGAAACATCGCTTATAATGACAAGCATATTTGTTAATAAAAAATGATAAAAAAATCATTATAAATTTATTAAAAATCATTTGCCATAATATGCCGGGACATATATAATGAATACATTGTTGCAGGAGAGCGATTATGGAGCAGATAACAATTAAAGAGGTTGCGAAATTGTGCGGCGTAGGAGTCAGCACAGTGTCTAGGGCAATTAACAATCACCCGGACATTAATCCGGAAACGAAACAGAAGATTCTGGATACGATCAGAGAGTACAATTATGTACCGAATAATAGTGCCAGAAATCTGAAAAGAACTGATTCCAATACGATCGCAGTTGTAATAAAAGAAATCAGCAACTCATACTGGGGTGTTATGCTTCATGTATTGGAGCGGGAAGTCCGTGACAGGAAATATTGCCTGGTATTGCAGAATGTAGCAGATGATGAAGACGAAGTTGAGCTTGCCCTTCAGCTGGAAAAAGAGAAAAAAGTCAAAGGAATCATATTTCTTGGAGGTATGTATAATTATGACGAGTCAAGGCTGAGAATGCTGAGAGTTCCGTATGTGATCAGTGGTTCCGGAAAAACAGTTCCGGAGGATACAGGAACTTATCCTAAAAGTGCCCTTGTGACGACTGATACAGAGATTGAGAGCCAGAGTATGGTTGATTATCTGTGCAGCTGCGGACATAAAAGGATCGCCTTTATTACTTCCGGAGATGAAGGTCTTGGAAGATGCCATCTCAATGGCTATAAAAGGTCACTGGAGAAAAATGGACTGGAGTACGATGAGAAGCTTATAATTCGTTTAAAACCAGGTAAAAGAATTTATACGATTGAGAATGGTTATAACTGTACCTGTGAGCTTTTGAAATCGGGGGTGGATTTTTCCTGCATTTATGCAATTTCAGATACTCTGGCGGTAGGAGCATGCAGAGCAGTTATTGACAGCGGCAAAAGAGTACCGGAGGATTATTGTGTGGCAGGAGCAGATGGTCAGGACATTGCGGAATATTATCATCCATCCATCACAACATTGAAATATCCAAGAGTGGAAATTGCCCTGCAGAGCGTCCGTACCTTGTTTGATCTGATCAACCGGAAAAAGGTAGTGAAACGGCAAATACTGGGCGGAACTCTTATAGAGCGGGAGTCTACGCGCAAACTGTAATGCGTGTCTGCTGTCCTCCAGACATCGAAAAGGAATCTGTGAAAATATTTGAGAATGATTATCATGCGTTACAATCAGCTCAGATATTTTTACAGATTTTTTGCTTTCGTACTTTTTAGACAGATTTTTGTAAGTTTTAACAAGGAAATTCCGTGTCAAGCGTTTTTGAAAATGTCCTAAAATAATTGAAGTATTAGCCCCGGCTTTTTGCTGGGGCTTGTTAAATTGATTCGTTTCATTCCTCAGGCAATTTTTGTATCTTGATCATTCTGGTGGTGTTCTTGCTGTTTGACAAACTTTCCAAACTGTTGGCGACGCCAGGGATGATTCATTGGTGGAATGCGGGGCTTCTTTGGTTTTGGCGGAGTATAGTCTATATCTAAGTCTTTTGATTTTGTTTCGTGCTCGGGTATTTCTTCCAGTGCGTAGATGTCTTTGTCATTTACACAGCAGTATTGACTGCCATCAAAAGCCTGAATAAACATTACCTTTGTTCCTTTTCGGTAGTGGACCTGATTGCCTCTGCTGTCAATCATACGGTAGTATTTATTGG